>Ga0224501_10000408_pt1 | contig 35289 bp, 25 predicted proteins | sample SF_Oct11_sed_USG_4_FD_169105 | JGI IMG/M metagenome (GOLD analysis project Ga0224501, IMG submission 169105) | Sediment microbial communities from San Francisco Bay, California, United States - SF_Oct11_sed_USGS_8_1 | ecosystem: Environmental > Aquatic > Marine > Sediment | place: USA... | reverse complement strand
AATTTTTGAATATATTGAATTCTTTTACAACAGAATTCGCAAACATTCATCATTGGGATATAAAAGCCCTATGATGTTTGAAAGAAATGCTGCCTAAACAGTGTCCGAAAAAACGGGTGAAGACCACCCGCGGGAAGTCTATTTTTAAAAATTCTTTATATTTTTCGCGATAGGCGGGCGAATGCAAGACGGCGTAAATGTAATCGAGAAGATCAATAGGGGCGAATGTTTTATTGTTGCGCTTCCCCTCGACTCCGCCGTCTGCGTCCAGCTTCGCTTGCAGGGACCGCGATTGGGTGTTCCCCGACTCGGCACGGCTCGTCTCGATACAGACGCGGTCATCGAGTGAATCGCTTTGCGATTTGTATCGAGATGCCGCGTCCACTCGACGACCCGCCCCTCGAGGGGAACCCGCCTCCGCCACAAACCCCAGCCCTAACTTTGCTTCAATCTCTTTAACAATTTCCATATTTAAATTCGGCTTGCGTTGCGGCGTATCGTCAAAGTTAGTTTGCTCGTCGTTATCGGGATAGAGGTAGAGGGGGAATGTATTAGCGTTATCTAAGGAAGAAACAATACTCTTGTCCGTAATTTTGTTTGTAATAAAATAATTATGAGCATCAATATCTCTGCCGATTTTTACTAAATTTAATGCAAAATTCTTTTTTAATAGATTATTCATTATTTCTTGTCTACCCCAATCTACAAGCAAATCTGTATATGCAATATACCTATTATCAAAAGGTCGATAGGCAATTAAATTTAATATTTTACTAATGTTGATATTTTTAATATTTTGTCTCGATTGTGCTAATTGCCAACCTCTTGTATCACCTTTTAAATATTTTCCTTGAGTTTTGTGCCCAAAATATTTTTCTCTAATATAATTATCATTAAATTCACTATTTGAAAAATCAACTAATCTATCTTTTAATTTCTCTTTTTCAAAATCAATGACAAAAAAATCTCTAGCTGTAGTAATCCCCATTGATTGATTTATAAATAATTTTGTTATTAAAATACCATTCTCATATTGACTTCTTAGATCCTCATTTTTTTCCTTAAAAAAGTAATATGGTTGTTTACTTTTAATATTTAAGTATTTAACGTCTTTATAATTATTTATATTTAACTGTTCATATTTATAGTCTCTTTTGCCCCAAAGGTCATAGAAAAAAATAGAAGCAAGGTCGGACTCTCTTTTTTTGCCTGTCTTACAAAAAATATTTATTGAAACACCCTGCTGAATTTCAAAAACATTTTCATCTTTAATATTATTTGGAACTATTTCTTTTTTCTTCGAATTGCCATGTAAATCTAAGATATAAATTTTATCAAATGTATTTAATAAATGTTTACGCATTCCCCTAAACGTTGGGTTTTCCAAAAAACTATGATTACATATATATGCTAAAATTCCCTCTTTGTTTTTATCTATAAAATATTCACCAAATCTAATAAATTTTACATAATCATCTTGAAGCCAATGTTTCTTTTCACCAAAATGTTTACCGTCAACATATTTATAATCTTCAATTAGTGAAGTTATCCATTCTCCCATGTTAGAAGAAATACCGCTATACGGAGGATTCCCTAACACCACCTTCACCGGAGTATCTCTTTTCTTCGTTGGCCTCGGTGGCCAGCCAGCTGGCAAAGAGGGTGCCTGTGTCGGGATGGTGTTCTTCAAGAGAGTTGGTCAGGTAAATATTAAAACGCTGTTCGTTTTTTGTGGGTTTGTAGCCGGTTTCCTGCAGTAGCAAATCGAGCTTCAAATGCGCCATGGCGTATGAGGCCATGAGAATTTCAAATCCGTTCAGGCGGGGTATCAGATGTTCATCCACATAATTGTTCCACACGCCCTGCTGGCCCTTAAAACGCGCGTAAATTTGTTTTACCACCTCGGCCAAAAAGGTGCCGGTGCCGGCGGCGGGGTCAAGAATTTGCACTTTGTGAACCTCAAATACCTCTTTGCCTTTTTTCGTGGCCGTGTCCTCAACCTGCCTTTTTATTTTTACTTTTGAGGTATTGGCCATACTTCAACCGGCAATTTACAAAATGGTTTTGTCTTTGCAATATTTAAATGAATTTTTTCTCTGGCACGCGGCTTTGGTTCATTCACCAGAGGTGCGCGAAGCACAGGCTCATCACAAATAGAACATGGTATTGCCATGTTGTCAAGTGTGCTGAATTCTCAATCAGCAATTAAAAAATTACAAATCCCGCCCTTAGAGAAGAAGAAAAGAAAAATTGGCTTTGATCAGGAAAAAGAGGCGAGCTGTTAAAACCAAGGTTCTGGTTTTCGCCTTTAACAGAATAAAGAATTACGGCGAATGTGGGGGATTTGTTTTCTCGTTATAAAAAATTTTATTGACCGGTTCATATCGATCTTATAATATTCAAATATACAATGAGACTACCCAATGGTAAAAACTGTTATATTGATGCTCGTAAAATAAATGATTATTGCCTTAATATTTATCATCCAAGGGGAAAGCATAAAGCAATACTTTTTGAAAAATTACTTGGCATTTCAAAAGAAAATTCAAATGAGTTAATTTACTGGCTTAAACAAGCAGTTTTAGAAAATGATGCTTTTGAACAAAATAGTGATAAATTTGGTAAGTGGTATTATATTGATATTAAGAAATTTGATAATCAAAATGTTATCATAAGAAGTGTATGGATAATAAAGGTAAACGAAAACTTTCCAAGATTTGTAACATGTTATATTATATAATAGGAGTTGAAAATGAATGATTTTAAATTATTCGATGTTGTTGCCTTGACCGAAAGTTTACCGCAGGAAAAACTGAAAAAAGGTCATGTTGGCACTATTGTAGAAGTTTTAAATTCAAATACTTTTGAAGTTGAATTTTCTGATAATGAAGGTAAAACATTTGCCGTAACAACTATTACTTCTGATAAGCTTTTGCAACTATCATATCAGGCGGCTGTTTAACACTCTCGGTAACATTAATACCCCATGGCTCTGTAAATGCATTCGACAAACTCAGGAAAGTTAAACCGCCTTTAACAGAATAAAGAATTATATAAACGACTCGCATGAAACTTAAATATTTCGCAAAAAGTTTTATCTACAACAAAACAACCCATGATAAAAAAATAATCAGAAAGAAAACCATCCAGCATAAACTTTGAAACAGTGTATTGTTTCTTTTAATATTATACTTTATTAAAAAGACACCAAGCAAAACACCGCTTAGCATACCAAAAACGTGGGCAAAGATATCGGTATTTTTACCAGAAATTCCCATAATGGCAAAAAGGCCCAATAAGGCTAAAAGGGGCACTAAAAATGCGTCGCGCATTTTATTTTCACTTTTTAATCCGCTTTGAATTCGAATAGAGGCTAAAATTCCCAGAATGCCAAAAACAGAAGTAGAGGCGCCAATAGAGAGGTGAGGCTGGCTGTTAAATAACAAATGAAAAAGAGCGTTAAGAAAATTACCAAAAATGCCGCTGAATAAAATTAATATCCATCCCCAGCCAGAACCGGTTTCTTTGGTTAAAAGAGGAGCAAAAGCCATAATGGCAATAACATTGCTGAGTAAATGATTAAAATCACCGTGCAAAGTTAATGCCGAAGCTGTTCTTAAAAATTCTCCAGATACTATTTTAAAATTATTGGCGGCGCCGGCATTAAGATAATTTGAAACAAGACCTTTTTTTTGAAGTATTATGTGAAATAATGATAATAGTAAAGAAATAATAACCGCGTTATAAATAAGATAGGCGGTTTTTGTTATTTTTTCAAAACCTGTTTTTTTCTTTTGTTGTTTATCTTTTAGATAATGTTCCCATTCTTCTCTTGCGTGAAGAAAATCCAGTTCGTGAAAAATAAAAAAGATTCTGCTGTTTATTATTTTAGTTTCAAAAGGAATTTCTGCCGCCCCTAAGTAAGCGGTGAATTCTTTTTCTTCTTTTTTAGAATTTATTTCTATGGCAAAAAAAGAATGCTTAAATTTATAATTTTCTGTGGAATCTATGAAATTATAACTCATGGTATGAAAAATTGAAAGTATTTATATGCGAATCATTTTTACAATTAAGTTTTTACGTGCATTAACATTAAATATAAAGATTTTTATATTATTATGCGAATATTTATCACAAATAATACTTTTTCGATACTGAAAATACAACTATATGCCCATATAAATAAATAATAAAATATAGACGAAGCATTTAACTAAATAATCTTGTGAAAAAAAGAGTATATTGAAGAGGGCCGTGTAATAAGTCGGTTATTGAGTGTTTTCTGCCTCATATACCTTTGGTAAGCTTGGCTTGCGATACGAAAAATGCCTTATTTTCGGCATTTTTATCGGGCCTTTAGCCGGCTGTGGTAACAATGAACGGCTGAAAATATATCGAAATACAACTTATTACACGGCCCCAGGTGGTTATGCAAGAAAAAAAAATATCTGTTTTACTTGTTGAAGATAATGAAATTCAAAGAAAAATTATAAAAGAGATATTTAATAATATACCCAATAATTATAGCTTAACGGAATGTAAATCGGCAGAAGAAGCAATTCAACTTTTAAAAATAGAATCAAATATTTTTAATGTAATACTAACAGATAATTTTTTACCGGGCATATCGGGGGTTGATTTTTGTAAGTATATTAATAAAAATAATATCAACATACCTGTAATTTTTTTCACGGGAAAAGGCAGCGAAGAAATCGCGGCAATGGCCCTAAAAGAAGGGGCCTATGATTATTTAGTAAAAGAATCATTTCTTACAGATTATGAAGTATTGGTTCAGGCAGTAGAAAAAGTACTCATAACTCACAGTAAATTTATTCAAAAACAAAATCTAGAAGAAGCCATAAGAGAAAGCGAAAAACGTTATCGCACATTAATAGAGATGTCTCCTTATGGTATTCTTATTCACAATGGGGTAAATATTTTATTCGCGAACAATATGGCGGCCTTATTATTAAAGGCGGCTAATTCTGCCGAGTTAATAGAAAAAAATCCAATAAATTATTTTAATAAAATTTCACAAAAAATTGTTAAAGAACAGTTTATGTCATTAGCCGAGGGAGAAAAAATTAAACCGGTCTTAGAAGATAAAATTCTTTGTTTTGATGGTAAGAAAATAGATGTTGAAATAGCAGCATCGTATGTTGAATATAATAAACGCCCGGCTATTCAGGTTGTTTTTCATAATATTACTCAAAGAAAGAATTATCAAAAGCAAATAGAAATAGCGAAAGATGAGGCAGAAAAAGCGGTTGAATTTCAAAATAAGTTTTTGTCAAACTTAAGTCATGAGATAAGAACGCCTTTGAATGCTATTTTAGGTTTAAGCCAAATTTTGTCTGATAAAGTTATTGATGAAGATAAAAATGAATTTATGTATAAAATAAACGCGAGCGGTAGAATTCTTCTTGATTTATTAAATGATATGCTTGAAATTTCTAAAATGAAGGCAAATAAGCTAAGTATTCAATATATTCCTTCTGATATAAAGTTACTATTTACCGAAGTAAATTCTATATTTGAACATTCGATATCTCAAAAAAAATTAAAACTTATTTTAGAAATAAATAAAAAAATGCCAAAAATTTTTATTCTCGATGAAAGACGCCTGAAACAAGTTTTAGTTAATTTAATTGGTAATGCCGTAAAATTTACCCATAAAGGTAAGGTAAAAGTAAAAGTGGGTTTTAAAATAATAAACTGTAAAGAAAATCGAGCCAATTTAATTTTTTCAGTTGAAGATACGGGTATTGGTATTCCCAAAAATCAGCAAAAAATGATTTTTAATGAATTTACCCAGCAAAAGGATCAGTGTGTAAGTTATGGCGGCATAGGCTTGGGGCTTAACATAACAAGGCGTTTGGTTGAGGCCATGAACGGCGAAATTAGTTTAAAAAGTAAACAGGCAGAAGGCAGCAAATTTACGGTAGTTTTAAAAAATTTAAAGTTTTATGAAAAAATACCTCTTATACTAAACAACCAAGAGACTTTAATTTCAGGTAATAAGAGCAAAAAATGTAAGGCATGTACGGTTTTAATTACAGATGATGTAGACACTAATCGTCTATTACTTAAAAAATATTTAGATTTTCCTACAATACATATTATAGAAGCGGTTAACGGTAAAGAAGCTATTGAAAAAGCAAAAAAATATCATCCCAACTTAATTCTTATGGATATTAGAATGCCGGTAATGGATGGTGAAGAAGCAATAATGCATCTAAAGAAAAGTAAAAATTTAAAAAAGATACCTATAATTGTAGTAACGGCCAGTACTGTTGATGAAACCAAACGAAGGCTTAAAAATTATTGTGACTCTTATTTAACAAAACCTGTAAATAAGAGCATATTTATTCAAGAAGTTTCAAAGTTTATTTCTGTTGTTTCTCAAAATTAAATTTTCAAATGCTTATCAATTAATTCATTATCTTTTTCTGACATTCCAGGGGGGTAGTCAAATCCGCCTTTTTTATAGGGATTACATTTTAAAATACGTTTTGTGGTAAAATAAAAAGCGTATGGCATTGGTAAATAAAGAAAACAAAGATAAGCGTATCCAGAACAAGTTGGATAAAACCGGCATTGATTGCCATACGCGGGGCTTAAGAACTTTCTGTAAAAGCGAATTAGGGCCAAAATTAACGATCGAACAATACCCCATCTTAGTTTTAAAGGATGCTTATTTTTATTGTTTTTAGCGGTTTCTGGTATTACAATTTTTTGTTTCATACTTTGACTAATTATTTAATATTTTTAATATATTATTTAATAAAAGCGTTATATCTTCCTGCCTTTTTTCATATGAAATTACAGCAAATTCTGGTTTTGGCAGCACTGCCATTTTCGCGCTTGTATTTTTTAAGTTAAAAACCTGTCTTGCATTTTTAAAAACCTCAAAAAAACCTGCTCTTAAGATTCTTTTTAGATGATTTCTTTCAACTGCTTTTTTTATTTTTTTAGGTATTGCCCATAAAATTTCTAAAGGCAACAGGTTTTCTTTTTTTGTAATGATTACTTTGGCCATTAAATATTTTGATTTAATAGCTATACTTTTATTGAATATGTTTTCAATATCTTTTTTCGATTTGATACTGATAAACAATTCTTTTTGTTTCAATAGATTATCTTACTATATGAAATCTTCGGTATTCGTCAGATACAGTAAGCTTTGCTCTGCCTTTTTGACGTCGTCTTTTTAAAACTCTACGTCCCGCTTTAGTAGCCATGCGCGCGCGAAAACCTAGTTTTCTGGTTCTTTTTGTGTTTGAAGGCTGAAATGTCATTTTCATGACAGACAAATTATGTTTTCTTGACGTTGTGTCAATGAAATAAATACACATTCGTTTAATGTCAAAATCACATAATTATTTATCAACAGCGGTTCAATTGATAGATACCAGTGAAATTCGAAAAGTATTTGATTTAGCCGCTAAAATTGAAAATCCTATAAATTTATCAATAGGGCAGCCCGATTTTCCCGTGCCTGAGCCTGTTAAAGAAGCCTTAATAAAAGCCGTTAAAGAAGATAAAAACGCTTATACTCAAACGCAGGGTATTTTGCCTTTAAGAGAAGCGATAGCCCAATTTTGGGAAAATAACGATAAGGTAAGCATTCACCCCGATAATATAGTTGTTTCTGCCGGTGTCGCTTCTTTATTGTATCTTTTATTTGATGTATTATTTGACAAGGGGGATGAAATTCTTCTTTCAGACCCATATTTTTTGATTTATGAAGCCTTGGCAAAATACCATCAGTTAAAAATTCATTATATTAATGAAAATTTTACAGAGGCCCATTTATTTAATTTGTTAGAAAAAAATCCTGATTCTAAAATAAAAGCATTCTTTTTTTCAACCCCTTCAAATCCCAGCGGTAAAATTGTAACAAAGGAACAAACAGAAGCCCTTGCTAAATTTTCGCGAAAAACCGGTATGCTTCTAATTTCTGATGAGATATATCGGTCATTTGACTATGATAATAAGTTTGTTTCTACGGCGGCTTTTTGTCCTGAAAACACAATAACATTGGGAGGATTCTCAAAATCTCACGCTATGACAGGTCTTCGCGTGGGATACATGGGGGCCCCTGAAAGTTTGTCCCATATTCTTCAAAAAACAGCCGCTCTTCAGCAGTATTCTATTGTGTGTTCACCTCATCCGGCACAATGGGCGGCACTTACTGCTTTAAGTTATCCTATTTCAAATGAACTTGAAATAATGAAAAAAAGAAGAGCGCTTGTAATAAAGCATTTAAAAGGCAGTATAAATTATAATTATCCAGATGGAGCTTTTTATATATTCCCTGAAATACCGCAAGACAGCCAAAAATTTGTTGAAACAGCGGTTAAAAACAGGCTGTTGATAGTACCCGGATATATTTTCAGCCAGAATAGAAAAACTATAAGAATAAGCTATGCTCAAAAAGAAGAAGTATTAGAAGAAGGTTTAGAAATATTTAAAAAATTAGTTCATGAATGTTAAATATAAAAAAGTTTTCAATAAATTTTAATGCAGAAAAATAAATAATTTTATGGAACTAGAAGCAAAAATAGAATTGTTGAAAAATCCCAAATTTCAGCTGCCACAAATAAACGCATACCATGAAATACATTCTTTTTTATGGCCAGAAATCATCTTGAAACTAATTAAAAAATATCCGCCGCAAAAATTTATTATTCAGGAAGATTTTTTTTATGAGCATCCCTCATATAATATGAAAAAAAAAGATACACTTTTAAGAAACCGAAAAGAGATTATTTTTGATATCGAATTTAAAAATAAAGAACCTGTTGAAAAAAATTTAATAACATTTAAGGGAGCAAAAGAAAAATCAAAATATAAATTAAGAGAAGAAATTGAATTTATTGCAGATGAAAAAATTTGGGATATTTTTGAAAAACTTGATTTTAAAAAATCAATATCAGTAAAAAAATATAGATGGATATCAGAAATAAAAATACCGGTACCGGTTTTTTTGTGTTTTGATCAAATTAACGCGATAGGCGCTTATCTTGAAATTGAAATAAAAAAAGAAGATAAGATTAATGAAGATGCTTTAAAATATTTAGATAAATTTTTAGAAAGTGAAAAGTTGAATACTTTTAAATTTGAAAAAAAATCATACGCGGCGTTATTAGCGAAAAGAAAATAGTGTTATACTTTTATATTGTTTTGTTTAATATATTCGGCTATTTCGTTATCCATTTTACCTATGTGATTAATTATCCATCTTAAAATTTCTTTATTTGTAGTAATAATAGTCGTAATAGATAAATGTTCATTTTCAATTTCGGTTTTTAACTTTTTTATTTTTGCCTTATATTCCATATGCGCGTTTAGATGCTGTTGAAATTTGGGATACTTTATTTGAGTTTGTAATTCTTCTTCATCGTTAAAGTGTTTTTCTACGTACTTTTCAAGAAAAGTTAACATTTTTACAATTTCATCTTGTTGGTTGCCTTTAGCGCATACTTTCATGTAATTGCTAAATTTTTCAATTAATTCTTTATGTTGTTCATCAATTTGGGGTACACCAATAGCGTATCTTGCATTCCATTCTATAGACATATATTTATTCCTTTGAATTTTATTTTTGTAATTACAGCTAAATATTTATCACTTATTACAATGTCAATTTTTTATTTGATTTTATATTGTAATTTAAGCCGCGTAGAATAAAACGCGGCTTAAATTTATTAAGAGGAATAATTATAAACTGTAAGCAAAGCTTAATGAAACAGCGGCTTTTAATGCCTGCTTATCAATTTCGCTGCCGTCTACGCCTATAGTTTTATCAAGGTCTTTACCATACATTCTATAGCTTATTAAAGCCGAAAGTCCTGCTGACATTTTATCAGATATTGAATAACTAACGGGTATAGAAATATCAAGATGCGATTTTAATCCATCGGCAAAATCAGCTCTATCTTCTTCATTGGTTAGATACCATAAATTGTAAGAAACTGAAGGCTCTATGCTTATAGCGCCGCTTTCAATACCATGACCAATGCCAAAGCTGTAATATAACGTACTGCCGCCTAATGCGTCAGCAGCTGCCACAGATACAGAAGGGCTTAGCATAACAGGAGCAGTGTATCCGAAAACTAGTTCACTGTAAGTGCTCCCGCCGGTAGGATACGCGTACATAATATACGCCGCCGACCATGAACCTGCTTTGTTGTCAAATTCGTATCCTGCTGTGAAATCTACTTCATCTGCATATCGTAAAGCGCCTTTTTCGTCATCACGCTCAGTAGCATTGTATGCCATCCATATATTAAATGACAAACCTTCTATGGGTGACGAATAAGTAAGAGAAGGCATTAAAGAGGGAGCCATATTAAAAGCGCCGTCATCTTTTTCGTCTGCCTCGAATTTGCCCGCGTAAACATCTATACCCCGCCACATATATGTTGTGGCAACGTCTAAGGCTATATCAACAGAAGGGCCTTCTTCTTGCGCGGGTTTTGCTTCTGCCTTTGGGGCGGGAGCATCCTGGCTAAAAACCGCTTGCGATACGCTCAAAAACGCCACCGCGGTTATAATTGTAAATATTCTTTTTCTCATTTTTTTCTCCTTTGAAAGGTAGGCGTGTGCCGCGAAGCTTTCATCGCTTCTTTTGATTTTTCAATCAGAAGAAGCGATACAGGCAAATAACATCGAATTTTGCTTCGCAAATTCACTCATTCGCTATCCTTTTATTATATTTTGAGTAATATATTTATTTCGGTTAATTATAATAAAAATGAAAATTTACGGCAACAAATATTTTAGTAATATATTTTAAATTATAATTACTTTATATTTTTATTTAAATAAGAAGCCGCTTTTTTAGAAGCGCTGCCTTTGCCTAAAGATTTTTGAACAGAAATTAATTTTTTACGCATCTCTTTTCGGTAATTATCATTAAATAAAATATTTTTTAATTCGGGCAGTACGTTCTTTATAGTCATGTCATGCTGCAAAAATTCTTTCGCTAAAAAATCTTTATATAACATATTTACCATGCCAATGTAAGGGATTTTAACTACTTTTTTGCCAATCATAAATGTAAGCGTAGAGGTTTTATAAATAATTAAAAAAGGAGTTTCAAAAAGAGCGCATTCTAATGTAACGGTTCCCGAGCACGCAACGGCGGCATCGGCCCATAATAAAGTATGATGAGTGCCTTTATTTGAAATTGTAATATAAGAGGGCGGGTTAAAATTTCTAATTTTATTTTCTATAGATTCAGCCGAAGCGGGAATTATAAATTTTGCCCGGCTATTTTCTTTACGCAGGCTTTTTGCTAATTCAATTAAAAAAGGAAGATGTCTGTTTATTTCAGAAATTCTTGAGCCGGGTAAAAGCGCGATATTCGGATTTTTTTTTATTTGAGAAGCGTTTCTAAATGAATTTTTTTTTATTTTATATTTTTCTAAAGACGCTTTTGCCGAATCAACCAACGGGTGTCCCATAAAAAAAGCAGAGGCCTTTTCTTTTTCATATAGGTCTATTTCAAAATCATATAAGCATAAAACAGATTTAAAATATTTTTTTATTTTATATATTCGTTTATAGTTCCATGCCCATATTTGAGATGAAACAACCTTATAGCAGGGAATTTTAAGTTTGTATAACGCGGCGGCCAGGCGAATGTTAAAGCCTGAAAAATCTATTAGTATGGCCGCTTTTGGTTTTCTTTTAGCGGCTTCATTTACAACTTTTCGCATTAGATTTTTAAAGAAAAAATATCTCTTAATGCCTTCCCAAAAACCTATAGTAGCCATTTTATCGCAATGAAATAGAATTTCTGTTTTTTCTTTAGACATATTATCGCCGCCAAAGCCCCAAAAAGAATAATTTTTATATTTTTTTAGTTCGCGTATAATAGAAGCGCCTAAAAGATCGCCCGAAGTTTCGCCAGCGACAATAAGAACCGAAACAGGTTTTGTCATTTTAACGTTCTTCGACCTGGTATTCTTCAAATAAATCTTTTTGATTTGAATAAGTTTCAATCATATCAGAATCTAAAGGTACGGGATATTTGCCGTCAAAACAGGCAATGCAGTAGCGGCGGTTTTGGTCAGCGGCTTCTTTCATGCCTTCAATAGAAAGATAGGCCAGAGAATCGACTCTTAGGTATTTTTTTATTTCTTCAACATTATGACTTGAAGCGATAAGTTCTTTTTTTGTGGGAATATCAATGCCATAATAGCAGGCATAGCATGTAGGCGCAGATGAAATTCTAACATGAATTTCTTTCGCGCCGCTTGTTCTAAGCATTTTTATTATTTTTCTTTGGGTTGTACCTCGCATAATACTGTCATCTACTACAACAACTTTTTTATTTTTTACGACGGCTTCTATCGCGTTATATTTTAATTTGGCCCCAAAGTCTCTTATTTTTTGATCTGGTTCAATAAAAGTTCGGCCAATATAATGAGAGCGAATAAGCCCCATGTGAAAGGGAATTTTTGATTCTCTTGAAAAACCCAGTGCCGCGACTGTTGAAGAATCGGGAACCGGCATTACGACATCTGCCTCTACGTATGATTCTTTAGCTAAAATTTCACCCAGCTTTAATCTTACGTCATATACAGATTTACCAAATACTATAGAGTCGGGGCGTGAAAAATATATGTATTCAAAAATACATAAATTTTCTTTTGCTTTTTCAAAGGGAAAAATAGATCGAATTTCATGATTATTTATAATAAGAACTTCGCCGGGCTGTATTTCTCTTTCATATTTAGCGTCTAAAATATCTAAAGCGCAGGTTTCAGAGGCGGCAACCCATCCGTCATTTTTTTTGCCCAAAACAAGCGGCCTAAACCCGTTAATATCTCTTATAGCGTAAAGAGTGTTTTGGTTTAATATTAAAAGAGAAAATGCTCCTTTTATACGCGACAAGGCAGATAAAAGCGCAGCTTGAAAGTCTTTTTCTGGGCTTCTGGCCATTAGATGAACAATAACTTCGCTATCTACGGTAGTTTGAAATATAGAGCCCTCTTTTTCAAGTTCAAGGCGAAGCTTCCACGCGTTGGTAAGGTTGCCGTTATGTGCCAAAGCCAGCGACCCAAAACGGGATTCCATGCGAATAGGCTGGGCGTTCCTTAAAAAACTGGAACCTGTTGTACTGTAACGGTTATGCCCTATGGCTATTTTACCCTGAAGCTGGCGTAATTTTGTATGAGAAAAAACTTCGCTTACTTTACCCATTCCCGCGAACCTAAAAAGGTGAGTTTTATCTGCAGAAACAATGCCGGCGCTTTCATGGCCCCTGTGCTGAAGCGCGTGTAAACCTAAATAAGCCAAATTTGAGGCTTGAAATAAATTAAAAATTCCCACTATGCCGCATTCTTCTTTAGGATGCCAGCGGTTTTTTTTATGAATATTTTTTTTTATATTTTTACCCGTCTTCATATCAGTTTTCACGGGCTGCTTATGATAGCTTCATGATTGACCTTACATAAAAAAAGAAACGGTTTGACCAGTTACTTTTTTATTATTTCCAGTTGTCTTTAATTTCTGCGCCGGGATAAAAGTCCTGACTTCTGTCAACTAAGAGTATGGGCTGATCAATAATCATACGATAGAAAGCCGGTTCTTCATTAGAAGAACTCATCAGCTTAAAACCTAAAAAATTAAAATCTAATTTATGCGCTTTTTCGGGATTGCGGGCCGCAATATGACGGGGTATTTGTATTTCAATTCTTTCCCATCCTTTAAAATTTAATACGGCAATTTTTACAGGTATTTTTTTATTGTTATAATTTGAAAAAATTGCGTAAAGTGTATGCTGAGCCTTTCGGCTGCTATTTATCCATACGGCAAGCGCTCTGGGTATAGCTTCTATATTTTTTTTAAAATCGAGACTTTCAGGTACGTTTAAAATAATCATATCTTCTCCGGGATTTTGAAAAAATCCCTGAATTTCATAGGAATATTGAGGTTCTTTAATTTCTGCTCTTGAATGGGTTTTTGCCGATCTTTTTGCGTAACTTAAATCGAGTTTGTGCATTAGAGATTTTTTTCTTTTTACCGGATTTTTTGAGTTTCCAGGCGCAGGAATTTTTTTAATAAATTTGTCCGTTATCTCATGCGCCGAACGTTCTTCTATAAACCAATGAATCTTATTTTCAAAATCATCTATAAGGTAAAAGTCAAATTGTTTATCAGGTATGATGCCCACCCAAACAGTTTTTTCACTTTCCTTTATATCCATAAAACTTTCAATGGTCTCACTGAAAGAACTTTTAACCGATACAAAAAAAAAACCGATAAGCAGAATTATTTTCAAAGGAGAGAGTTTGAACATACTATATTCTGCTTATCGGACGGTTTTAAGGTGACCGAAAGTTTATTTCAAATAGGGCATTCAATTTAATAGAGCGCTAGATTAAACATTTTTCAGCAAACTCCCAGTTTACAAGATTATTTAAAAAAGTGTCTATGTAATCGGGTCTTCTGTTCTGAAAATCTAAATAATAAGCGTGTTCCCAAACATCTATAGTTAATATGGCTTTTTTACCACGCGCGACAGGGGTATCGGCATTTGAAGTCTTTTCAATTTTTAACGAGCCGTTATCAAGAACAAGCCAGGCCCATCCGCTGCCAAATTGTGTCGCCGCCGCGGTTTTAAATTCTTCTTTAAATTTTTCAAAACTGCCGAATGATTCATTGATTTTTTCAGCAATTTTACCCGTGGGGCCGCCGCCTCCATTAGGTTTCATACTGTGCCAGAAAAAAGAATGATTATATACCTGCGCCGCATTATTAAAAATACCTGCTTTTGATAAATCACCGGCTGTTATTTTTATAATTTCTTCTAATGATTTTTCGGCAAGATCAGTACCTTCTACCATTTTATTTAAATTCGTTACATAAGCGTTATGATGTTTACCATAATGAAAGCTGAATGTATTCGCAGACATATGCGGCTCTAAAGCATTTTGCGCGTATGGCAGTTGTGGTAATGTAAAAGGTGCCTTTGGTTGATTTATCATTAAATAGTCCTTATTTATATTTTCTTATTAATATTTTTTATCTTTTTTATAACTGTTATGTCATATGTATAAAATAGAGTCTGTTTTGTCAAAAAAAAATATCATTTTAATAAAATATTCGTTATTTAAATGTAATTTTGTTTAAAATTGTAGTTTCATATAAGAATTTATAGGAAACTATGATATACTTTTAAAAAACAAAATCTTGCCGTACTGTTTTTCATTTGTATATTGACTATAATAATATGTTAACTCGTCATAAAGATAAACTGTTTTTTGCTTTGGCCTCTTTCGTATTAATAGGTTCAATAGCTTTGGCGTATATGGTATTTATGTGGGTGCCTTCTGATATGTTTCAGGGTATCGCTCAAAGAATTTTTTACTACCATGTGCCCACGGCATGGGTATCTTTTTTAGGTTTTTTTCTTACTTTTCTTTTCAGCATTTTGTATTTAAAAAAACGAGATTTAACTTATGATAGAAGAGGTCTTGTTTTTGCATCTTTAGGATGGGTTTTTACCACTGGCGTTATGATTACGGGACCTCTTTGGGCAAAACCTATTTGGGGTGATTACTGGAACTGGTCAGATCAAAGATTAATTAGTTTTTTTGTTTTATGGCTCATGTATGCCGGATATTTAATATTTAGAGCGGGTATTGTAGAACCGCATAAAAGAGCAAGATTTTCATCGGTACTGGGTATTATCGCGTTTTTAGATGTTCCTTTGGTTTATTTTGCGATACGAATTTGGAAAACTCCTTCGCATCCGCAGGCGGTTTTTGCGGGTTCGAAAGGCAGCGGACTTTATGATCCTAAAATGAAAATCGCGTTTTTTTTCGCGCTTTTCTTGTTTCACGCTATATTTTTTCTAATGGCCTGGATTACCGCCAGACACTATCTTATTAAACAAAAATTAGCCGAAAAAGAATCGGCGCATGAGGGGTAATTTATTATGAAAAAAAATATAAAAAAAATAATTTTCTGCTGGCTGTTTTTCTTTTCGTGGTCCATTTATTCGCAGGCAGGCAGCGTTGATAATTTACTAAAAGATTTGCCTGAAGGTATAAAAAGTAAATATGAAAAGTTTTTAAGTTTTGAAACAAATGACGCGCGGATGCATTTATCTGAGTTTTCTTCAGATGAGCTTGAGCAGATAAAAAATGCTTATGAAGGTTTATTAAACAAATCTGGAAAGTCAGAAAAAAGAATCTTATGGATTGTAGAAGAGGCAGAAGCTAGAAAAGCCGATAAAATAGCGGCTGATAGATTGTTTTATGTAGCTCTTGCCGTTATTATATTAATGGTTTTATTTACGGGATTTGTTGTATATATATATTTATCGCAGAAAAAATTATTTAATCAGTTATAAGACTAATTATGCTCGGGGTCATGTCTGATACTCATGATAATGAAAAAAACACAGCAAAGGCCCTGAATATATTCCGCAAAAGAAATATAAAAACAATATTGCACGCGGGTGATTTTATATCTTTAAAACTCTTAAGTCAATTTGAAGGTTTTAAACTTTATTTAGCCATTGGTAATTGTGATTTATACGGGCAATCATCTGAATTATTTTTTGTAAGAAATGGCCAGCCAAAGCCTCGTGGGGAACATATTTTAAATATTGAAGGTAAAAAAATTTTTTTAACCCACGGAGATAGCACTCTTTCAATTCAAAGGGCGATTGAATGTGAAGAGTATGATTATATTATAAAAGGGCATACTCATTTTGTTGAAAATTATAAAAAAAATGGCACCAGAATTTTAAATCCCGGTGCGGTATCAAGGGCCGATATATGTTCTGTGGGAATTTTACATCCGTATTTAGACAAATGGGAAATAATAAACCTGTAATTTTAGGCTAAGAAGTCGATATGGCCATTATCTTCTTCAGATTCTTTTTCTAAAGTTTTCTTTTCTTTTTTAGACTCTTCAGATTCTTTTTTTTGTTTTTGTCTTTTGTCATTTTTATAAATTTCGGCTTCTTGTTCTGTAATAGTCTTTGCCCCAAAATGAGATTCAGTATCTTTTAACGGCAGATTTTTTGTTGACGATTCACTTTCAGCAACCCGTTCATTTCTTTTTTGGGCCTCTGAAACAGCTTTCATATCTATTTGCCGCTGTTCTTCATCTCTTCGGGCTATTTTTTCGGCTTCTTCTTTACCAACCCGCATAGCGGCATTAATATTAACCTGTAGGTCTAAGGGTTTTACAGACATTTTTATTACCTGCCTTCACGAGTTGGCCATTCTTTTTTTTCTTTTGGCTGTTGGTATGGTACTATTTTTATATTTCCTTTTTCTTCAATAAGAGTAACGTGACTGTATTCATCTTTAACAATAAATCTGGCATTATTGATTTCAACCGTAACGCCCGGGAACAATGTTTTTTCAACATGTATTTTACCCTGAGTGGATAAAGTTTCCATATATTCCATCAACTGTTCTTTTTCAAGTTTTGCTTCTTCAAGTCTTTCTTTAAGTTTTTCTTCAGCGGCTAACATTTTGTTAAGCATATCTTCTTTTTCAGGCGGGAATTCAACAGTTGTACTTTTCTTTTGAACATTTAATGTACGTATATTTTGGGCTACTTTATCAAGTTTTTCATGTGCTTGTTGTTCAATTTTTTCAATTTGTTTAATTTGCTGTAATATTTTTGGATTAATACCCACAATAACAGTTGTTGGCGTTGAAGCCTGTGCTCCTAGCTGCTTGCATCTTATTTCTTCACCCGCCATGATTTCGCCGCCTACGATTTGCGCTCTTTTACCATTACAATGAACCTTGCCGCCCGCATCTATTCTTGAATGCATTAAACCTTCTGAAATTACTACGTCTTTTTCAACACTTATTTTCGCGTTTTGAATAAATTTCGCGTACATAGAACCTGTTGTTGATTCTATTAGAGCTTCATCTCTGCCTTGAATACCCTGTCTTATTACAATATCACCTTCTGCTTCAAGACGAGATTTACCCACGTTACCGCCCACATCAATATTGCCGGCTGCTTTGATTTCCATATTGTCAGAAACTGAGCCTCTAATAACAACTGATCCTAAGAACATTATATTACCTGTATCAAGGCCTACATCACCGCCTACTGTATATATTTCTTCAACATTTAACTTACCGCTTACAAAAACTACCTGTCCGTTTCTTTCGGCAATAATTCTATTGCCGTCATCAGAAATTATAGTTCCCTTGCCGGGCTTAAGTTCTGCCGGTTTACCGTCTTTTGCCGGTACAAGTTTATTGGTAACCGTTTTACCGCTTTTACCTTTTTTTGCCGGTACAAGCTCGGCAAGAACTTGTCCCTGAACAACATTTTCTATTAGGTCTTTCGCTAAGAAGTCTACTCTTCCTGATTCATCTTCTTTAAATTCTATTTTTTTATCAATTCTTATTTTATAATCAATATATCCGTCATCGCCGTTTTGAACATGGTCCCCTTCTGCGGCGATAATAGGTGAACCATATTGTTCATCGTCTAATGCTTTCTCAATTTCTTTTTCTTTAAATCCGTATTCTACGCCAGATACCCTTAGCGCGTTCATAATTTCATTTACGGCAAGATGACGTCCCCCCGGTCTTGGGGCGCTTATAGTTACAAAGGCTTTCATTTCATCTGTACTTAATTCAACAGCCATTGTTGAATCGGCATCAGGTTTTGGTACCCATTCTCCTATTTTAACCGGCTTGCCTTCAGATTTTTCTACCGCTTTTTCTATTTTCTTTTGATCAAAGTTTTTTATGCCAAGTTTGCGAATTTTTGCTAAAACCAGCGGCAGGCTGGCAGGTTTACCCGTTCCCTCAGGAGGGAAGATGGTAACATGATTACCTGTTTTGTATATTTTAACAAGAAATTTGCCATCTCTTGATACTGGGCCCGTAGTTTCTGCTTGTTCTCCTTCTTTGAGGGTAGGTGACAATGAAATATTTAAGTCTTCAAGGTCTGACCACCGGCTGTCGTAAACTGATTTTAAGACTTTAATTCTAACTTTATAGGGCAAACGTCCTAAGCCAAATATACCAGAATTTCCTTTTTCAATAATATCATAATCTAAATCTGAAATAGGAACTCCCAGTTCATAAGCGCCTATATTTAATGCTTGTTCTACAGAATCGGCGTATACTTCAACTTCATCAAAATCTTCAGAAGATTCTAAAGATTCATCTTCAACATCTAATGCTAAAAGCGCTTTTTTAAATTTTGTAAATGCCATAATTTAATAGTATATATTAATATACGAATATTTAATATTAGTATCGGCATTTTTTTAGCTAAATTCTTGATAGTAAAGATTAAAAAACCTGAAATATTACCATTGCCAGAATTATCATAATCCCGGTGCCTATAATAATATGCTGAGCTGTCCACGAAAGGGGTTTATTTAAGTTACCTTTAAATATAGACTGTTTTTGTAAAAAAGATATCGTAATAAATATAGTTATGACAGAAAGTTTAATATAAATCCATATATGATTAAATAAATAAAGTTTAGATAACAGCATACCCAATCCGCCGGTTAAAGCCATGAGCATTCCGGGATATATACCAAGCGTAAATACATTGGCAAAAATTCTTTTTATTGTGGCATGATTAGGCGGAGTAAATTCTTTCTTGACGATAATTTCTGCGAGTTTAAGCCATGAATATAAACCGGTCATCCAAAAAATAACGCCTGTAAAATGTATTATTCGAAAGATTTTAAAATATTCTGTCATTTAACTTCCTGTTTTCGTTCTATTTTAAGTTTTTAAAGACAATCCGTCAAGTTTTCTGAAGTATTAAATGAAAAATATATATGGGCTGTGTAATAAGTAAGATTTTTAACGCAGAGGCGCAAAGAACGCAAAGGAAAAGTGTTGAATTTACGGATTTCTCTGCGTCCTCCGCGTCTTTGCGTTTAATCTTTTCTTTGTTTTTGCACGTCCCCTATTGTTAGCCTCACGCTCCCTTTCTCCCATCCTCGTCCATTCTTCTCATGCTATCCGCATCTTTTCAAATAAAAACCCCAAAAAAGTTGCAGTAATTTTTATTTTTATTCGTCTACTATATAGTCTACTATATAAATAGGAGAGCTATGCGCCGATAATAATTATGTATTTTAAATATGATTCTTCCTTTATAAAGATAATGGGTATTATTGTTGACAAAAAGATAAAATAATGTATTTTAGTATAAAATATAATATAAAATAGGGATACATTAAACTATGGTTGGATAAAAAGTGAAAAATCGTAATTATATGAAGTTTTTGTCGTTATTTTCTATATTGACCCACGGCTATGGTTCGACATTGCTCACCACAGGTAGCCGTGGGCTACATAAGTATATATTTCTTGTTTTCTCAGTTTTCTTTTTAGTTTTTTCTCTATCAAATAATCTTTTGGCCAAACCTGCAGTTGACCCTTCAAAACGAAGCATTTACAACTGGTATCCCAATAATAAAAAAGAAATGACTTTTAGGTTTAAGGGTCATACCGAAAGACTTATTAAACAGGTGGATGTTTCAATTTCTGAGGCCGAAGATTTATGGGAAGATATTAATGATGATATTGAAGAGCTTCAATCATTGGACCTCAAAGAAGATAAAAACGAAGTTAAGAATTTAATCAAACGCATTCAGCAAAATTCAAATAAGCTGCTAAGAAACTATAACCGGCATGTTCTTCGCCAGAAAAAAAATGATGAGCGCTGGGCGCAAAAAAAAGAATTGATTATAGAAAAATTTGAAAAACGAGTCAATATTCTTGAAGAAAAAAGCGAAACTTTTAGCGCTCGCGAAATAACGTTGTTAAACAAAATAAAATCAAATGTGATATCATTAAATAAAACCGAATATACTCAAAATGAAAATAAAGAATTTAAAAATATTCTTAAAGAAATAAATGAAAACATAAAACCATTATGGCGTTATCTAAAAGATTCAGATGAAGATATTGCCAGAGATATTTCAGCAAAGAAAAAGGTTAAACAAAAGCGATAAAATATGAAATTGTCTTTACTTAAAAAACGCTTTAGAGCTTTAGTTGCAATACTAATAATATCGATACCGTCTTCAATATGGTCGGTAACTCTGCTTGGGCCTGAAAGCTTTGAGGCTATGATTGTCCCTCCTGTGGACTGGACACAGTATACTCTCGCGGGGCATGCTTCGCCAACCCAGTTTTGGGAATTAGGTGTCTCTTCTATTGTTGATGGAGATTATGTTGCCGGAGTTTTTTATGATGCTACTAAAGCTATAAATGTTGCTTTAGAAACGCCTTCTGTTGACTTAAGCGGCGGCCTTACGAGCTGTAAATTAAGTTTTTATGGCTACACACCTAGCGGCTGGGGCGGCGCTTTACATGTTGAAATTTCAACCGACACTACAGGCGGCAGCGGTGATGGCACATGGTCTTCATTAGCCGTTTATGATGCCGAGCTTACAGTGGATAATTGGGAAGGATATATAATTGATTTAAACTCATATATTGGTGAACCAAATGTCCATATCAGGTTTAGATCTGAACAACCGGCAAATGGTAATAATCAAGGTATTGATCTGGTTGAGGTATATGGTAATTCTCCGGGGCCTTCAATTCTTTCTGTAGAAGCTTTTGACGGCGGCGGGGCCGCGGGGGTTCAGGCGGGCGACAGCGTAATTATATTATTTGATCAGGCGACAAATGAATATCCAATAACTTTGGCAAATATAAATTCTGTGTTATCATTAAGCGGCGGCGCGGCCACATGGGGTGATATTACGGCAGAATGGTTAGCGCAAGATACATTGCGTATAACCTTTAACGATGGTTCGGGCAGCATCGCCGTAACCGATACAGTTTCAATACCCGGCCCCGATACTATTGAATCTCTAACAGGTGATGACGCTTTTACTGGCAATGTTGCCATGACTGGCTCGTTTGACCCGCCGGTTTCATCAGGTATATGGGGTGACGGTATAACAAATAACGGTGATCCTTTTAATGCGTATTATCACGACAGCAGAAGCCAGTCTGTTTACCTTGCCTCTGAGCTTATGGCAAGAGGCTTACGGGCAGGTTCTGCTATTACCGCCATTGATTTACATATTTTTCAGGATGCCGCTCTTGACTACACGGGGGGACCGCGTACTGAACATATTTTATGGGATTTTCGAATTCGAATGAAGCATACATCAAATACTACTTCAGAATCATTTGAAACCGATGGATGGATACAAGTTTTTGGGCCAGCCAATGAAGTGATAACAGAAACAGCTCCCGCCTGGCATACTTTTACATTTGATAGTCCTTTTGTTTGGAACGGTGTTGACAATATCTATCTTGATCTTTCGCGTGATGATAATGATTATGCGTCCTCAGGTGGTGGGGGATTATATGTTACAGATACATCTGAACTTCGAACCCATTCAGGTTATGTAGATGATATTAGCTATTCAACTAATAGCTTTAATACGATATCAAACCAGAATGATTATCTTTTTGTACCTGAAATAAATATTACAAGTACATTGTCTCCTGTTGTTGTTTCAGCAACTGTAAGCGATGGCGGCGGTGGTGTTGGTATTCAGGGCGGCGATAAAATAACTATTGTCTTTAGCCAGTCGACAAATGCTTATGATGTTTCAATTGGCGGTATTGCCTCTAATCTTTCTATTTTAGGCGGCGGTACATGGGAAGCTATAAGCGGCAGCGAGATAACATCTGCAAATATACAATGGGTTACAACAGATTATGCAAACGATACTTTAATAATAACCTTACCGGCGGGTACGTCTGCCTCAATAGCACCGGGCGCAGACACAATTTCAGTTGTTTCAAATGTTCAGTCTTTAACCGGTACCCCCGTGCTTTCGGGTCCTTATAATATTAATGGCGATTTTGATGGTATAATGTTTGGGGGCTATGCGGCTAATTACAGTGTAGATACGAATGGTGTTTTGAAATTTGACACTTTTGGTTATCATGATGTAAATTCTAGCTACAGAACAGCGATTCAATTTAATCCCGGTATATTGCCCTCAAACGCCGTGATTACAAATGTTGAACTTGTCACTTATGTTTATACTACTTCTGCAGATACAGTTACCATTCGAAGTATAGAAAACGAGCCGCAATCTTCAACAGAGGCAACTATTTACAACGATGTTTTTGATCACGATCCTGCATTCTTACCCGCAACCGAATATACTTTCGGGCCTTTTTTAGCAGGTGTTGCAGATTCAGAAAGTATAATAAATCTTGGTCCGGATGCAATTGTCTCATTACAAAACGCTTTAAATTCAGGTCAAACGTGGTGGGCGGTAGGTCTTGAATCAGATACTGCTGTTAGCTCTTCTTTATATTCGGTATATTCGGTTGTTTCTGGCGGCGCGTATATTCCTAGATTCAATGTTACTTATACTGTTGACACAACCCCTCCTGTAATAACCGCGTGGGAAACTCAGGATGTCGACCAAAACGGTAAAATTGATGCGATTAAAATTACATTTGACGAATCAATAAGAGACGCTTCTGTTACGGCAACCGATTTTGACGTGGCCGGTTATGTTGGCGAAAGTTTTGATCCAAGTACAAACGGCGATATTGCTAATAATAATGTTATTTTTATTTCTTTTAACGAAAGCGCGAATTACGATACCAATGCCATGCCGGCGGTTACATATACGCAGGGGTCAATCAATAACGGGGCGGGTTTATTATTAGCGTCTACATCAACAGCCGGTGCGGCCGATGCCGCTTCGCCCGTACTTATTTCGGCTTCAAGCAATACTCCTGTATCGGGCGGCGTTCTTTCAGCCGGCACAATATTAACTTTGGTTTTTTCTGAACCTATAGCGATTGGCGGCGGCGGTATAGTTCCTTCTGATTTTAAAACTGAACCTGATGGTTCAACACCGGCAGCCGGTCTTGACGGCGCGGGGGCAGCTTTTGCGGTAAACGCGGGTAATTTAGAAATCACATTAACAAGTTCTACAAGCGCGGCATGGACAGTCGCAGGCGAAATAGATATTGCTTCAACACCAGCCTTGAATTTTCTTGAAGACGCTTTTGGTAATGATGCTGTAGATAATTTAGAATTTAACGAAGTTCCTATTGATAATTTATTGGCTTCTGCTGTTGCCTGGTGGCAGTTAAACGGCAACGGTGATGACAGTGAAGGCGGTGATAATAACGCGAATCTAATTGGTGGTGTAACCACTGTGCAAGAAAGACACGCTATTGATAATGGCGCTCTTGAACTTGATGGAACAACAGGTTTCTTACAGGGCCCTGATGGTAGCGAAACGGGTTTTCCTATTGGTGCGTCTAATAGAACGGTATGCGCATGGATAAACTTAAATTCGCTGCCTGTTGATGATCAAGTAAAAAATCAGTTTACAATTTTTAGGTATGGTGCGTCTGGTACAAATGGAATAGGTTTTTCTATTGGTAAAGATCCTATTGGCGATGTTAATTTGATTTTTGGATCAGGCGGGGCCGGTAATGATGGTCTATATGTTTTTCCCAATTCTAATGTATTATTAAACGCATGGAATCATGTATGCGCTTCTTATGACGGTACCAACGTGACTTTGTATCTTAATGGTAAAAATGTTAGTGTTACGCTTATTACAGGCGGTGCATGGACAACTAGCTTTCCGCCGGTAGGCGTGGCAGAATTTGGTATAGGCGCTAACCCTTCTGGTGCACAAGCTTTTTTAAAAGGAAAACTTGACGATGTTCGCTTGTATAGCTATAAACTTTCAAATTTAGAAATTGTGTCTGTTTATAACACAAAAAAATGGGACGGCGGCGCGGCAACCGCTAACTGGTCAGACGGCGCTAACTGGGTTCCTGACGGCGTACCGTATGCCGGTCAGGATGTTATTTTAGATCACACTTTTGTGGCGGGCGCTTATACCGTTAATTTGAATTCATCTGTAACTGTAGGCAACCTTGAAATTGACGCGGCGGGTACAACTGATATAACTTTAAGTACCAATGCGCAAAATTTAACGGTCAATAATCATTTTGATCTTGATGACGGCAACATAATCGGCGGGGGTACAATTATTCTTGCCGGTAAAGACAATGGAAATTTCAGGTTTGCTCAAACGTCTGGCACTATTAACGCGAATGTTAATGTAAACGCCGCTGCGAAAACTTACGAGTTAAGCGCTGCGACAACAATTGGCGGCAGTCTTACAGTTTCTGAAGGTACCCTTGATACAACAGCTTCAAACTTTAGTCTTGATATTGGCGGCGGTTTAACAATCGGCGACGGGTCGGGAGCGGCTGTATTAACCGCAAATGCATCGGCTATAACAGTCGACACTGACTTAATTTGTGATTCAACAGATGGAACTTTTACCTTCGGCACAAGTACCGTAAACATGACAGGTTCGGGAACTTTGAGAGGTTTTAACGGTTCCTGTGGTTTTTATAAATTAAATTTTGGCTACTCCGGCCAAACTATAAACGTAGAAGAAACCAATACAATTTTATATGAAGCTGTGCTTAACCCGGGATATACATCGGCGGCGACTATTACCGGTACGGGAACTCTTCAGCTTATAGATACACCGGGTTCGCCTACTTTCAGTCCCTTAACAATAAACGGTCTTGATAACTTATTTACGCTTGATACACTTAACTTTGCGTATGCCGATACAACAAATTCGAATACGGGCCAACTTCCAGATGGACTTGGTAATATCTCAAATACAGCAACTATTCTTGTTTTTGGTCAGGATTTAGAGACAATAACCATGCAGGGTAATGTTGTTACCACCGGGGCCATGATTATATCAGGCAGTGCTGCGGGCTTGACAACTACATTAAATACAAACGATAAAACCATTGCGGCGTCTGTTTTATATTTGGGTGTGAGTACCACGCTTGGCGCTCCGTTTAATGCTAACGGTATTCTAACAGAAACCGGTGGCGCAAGTAACGGCGAAACTTTTATTTTTGGCAATGTAGATATTCATCAAGCGGGAAGCCAGCTTTCTCTAACCGATTCAAACTGGAACGTCTCGGGAAGCTGGTTAAATTCTGCGGGCGGAACTTTTTCTGCCGGTACGGGTACTGTTTCATTGAACGGTACGGGAACTCAATCTATAACCGGCTCTAATACTTTTAACAATCTTACCATTGCCGATACCGGTTCGCGAGCTATTTATTTCGCTAACGGTCAAACGCAAACAGTAAGCGGCACATTTACGGCTGATGGCACAACAAACGGATGGCTTTATTTGCGTTCCGATTCGTCGCCAACGCAATGGACAATGGCGCTAAACACTCTCGGCACTCTTAATTATATTGATGTTCAAGACGGCGTAGCCACGGGTACAACGCCAAATTTAACCGCAGACGGCACGCATGTTGACAGTACTAACAATACCGGATGGTTTGTGGTTCCTCTCTTATATTCACGCGGTTCAGGCGATTGGGATAACGGTTCTAACTGGTCATTTGACGCGTGCGGCGGCGTTCAAAATAACGCAAGTCTTACCCCTGACCAAAATTATGACGTGGTAATATGCGATGAACATACCATAACAGTTCGAAACTGGGCGCAGGTAAAAAATATTACTATGGGCAGCGGTACGGGCGCAAGTGACGGTGTATTGGCTATTGAATATACTGATTTTCAGGTTCTGGGCAATTTTGATATTACCGCTACGGGCCAGTTTGATAAGGGGCCTGGATATTCAAAAGTTCGTTTTGAGGGTAATTCAACGCAAAGCATAAAAGGTTCACCCATTTTTATGCATTTATATTTGAGAAATTATTCGGGCGCTGTAAGAAATGTTTTATTTGAAAATGGCTCAACCGTAACCGTAACCGGCGATTTTTACGCGCAGGGCAACGGCACGGGTCAGGAACTTAAACTTTGTCCGGCGAACGCGGGTTTTACCGATTGTGAGCCTACGGCTTCGGGCTTTTCATGGAACTTTAACCTTACATCCACCGCCTCAAAAGACATTAACAATGGCTATTTAATTGTTCAAGATTCAAACGCGGGTACTTCAGACGCGGGCCAAAAACCAATACTAAGCAATCTTGCCTCAAATACCGATTTGGGTACGAATACCGACTGGTTTCCCGCGCCGGGTACGTGCCAGCTTAACCCGGGCGATGTGGTAATAAATGAAATAATGCCTTATGAAACGGGCGCCGGAATTTTAGTGGGTGATATCAATGCCGATGAATCTTATGAATTGTATAATAAAACTTCTGTTCCAAAGAATCTCTCAAATTGTATTCTTTCTGATGGTACAAGTGACTATGCGATACCGGCGGTCACTACGGTTAGCGGCACAAGCACAACGATTAATGGCTATGCTTTTACAGCGTTAAATAAATACCTTGATGCTACCGGGCTTATTCTGCCAAACGGCGGCGGTACCATGTATATTTATAATGAAACAAAAACAACAATCATCGATCAATTTGACTATACAGCAGTTTCCGGTGCGCTCTATTCAATGGCAAGAGAATATGACGGTTCTGATACTATTGTAGAAGACTTATCGCCTACATTTACGGTTGCCGTAGATGGTTCTGGAATTCCCACCAGCGTAGCAGGTGCGCCAAACGCAGAACTTAAAGTAACCCTGCCTGCCTCGGCAAACGCGGGAGACTCTTTCGCTTTCACGCTAGAAATGGTCAACTATTTAGACTTAACGGCTTCTGTCGAAACCACTGCTACAAGTTTTAACGGGCAGGCAAATGTTTCTGGTCAAGATTCCGCAACTAATGGCATAAGCGTTTCGCCTGGAACAACAACTAATTTTCTCTTAGGTAGCTATACCGGCGCTCTCACAATAAACGGCGTAACACAGCCCTTGCCAGATTTAGTGACAATTTCAGCTAAGTTTGAGGGAACAACGGGTAGTCAGGCAATGACCATTAACCCTCCCACAACAACTTTTTATAGTACAGGCGGCGGCGGTAACTGGTCAACCGCTTCGGTATGGGTATCAGACGGCTGCGGGGGCGGCACGCCCGCGGGAGTGGCCCCCGGCGCGGGAGAAAATGCCGTAATTTGTAGCGGCGATACCGTTAACTTAAACGGAAACCGCGATATTCATTCATTGACAATAGAAGGCGGTACATTAAACGCTTCAAATTTTACTTTGGGTATTACGGGAAATTTTCAATTTAATTCTGGTATATTTAACGCGAATACATCAACAATTTCATTTATTTGTTCAACCGCAGACTGTGTTCAAAATATAAATAATAACGGCAATCCACTTACTTTTTTTAATCTTGATTTTAATAATACAGGCAATGTAAACAGAACAATATATTTGCCGGGTATGTGGGATGATTCGCAGGCATTTATAATTAACGGCGCCATTACAGCAAGCAGTACGACAAATTATACAAAACTAAGATCCACAGATTCACCCAATATGTGGCGATGCGATTTACAGGGTACGGCAGATCCGGCATTTATTCAATATCTCGATATAAAAGACGGTAAAGCTTTTTCAACAGGCGACGTAGTTGCTACTCCTGTAAGTCCTACGAATAGTCTTGATTCAGGTAATACTATTGGGTGGTTTGCGCCGGGTTCAACCACTTATTATTCAATTGATAACAGAGACTGGGCAGACCCCAGAACATGGTCAACCGTAGGCTGCGGCGGCGCTCAGGCAGCCAATTATCCGGGCGCTTCAGATAATGTTGTAATATGCCAGGGCACTACTGTTACTTTGGCAGACCGTCAATCGGCCTATACCCTTCTTGTTGGCGGCGGAGCTTCTGCGGCTATTTTAAATTTGGGTTCAAATGCGCTTGAAGTAACCGGGTCAGGCGCTGTGATTACTATAGAAAACTTGGGTCAAATAAATTCAACCGGCGATGGAATGTTTGATCCCAAGCTTTTTGCATTTGCCGGCGATATGAACGTAAAATCAGGCGGTATTTCAAACACCTCTTTAGCGGTTCAGTCGTTAGCAGTAAGAGCCGGCGCTACTTTAAAAGACGGCGCAACCGGCGATAACGAAGGCAAGCTGATAGCGGTTGTTGGTCAGGATGCATTAAAAAATTCTGTTATCATTGAAAACGGAGCAACCGTAGATTTCACCGGCACAGCAGTCGGCGGCAGTTTATTTATTCTGGCTCCTTTTACCGCGAATACAGCCGCAGATGACGGCAAGCTGAATTTTTCAGGCTTAAATACTAACGAACGCCTGCCTTCTTTTGCCATTGGTTTTGGCGATGCAGACGCGCAGCCTCATACATATAACCAAACCGGCGATTTATGGTTAAATTCAAATGGTATTTTTTCAGTTAACTCTGCCGATGCCTCAACACCTGTGGGTTCTGCGATTACTTATAACACAAACAATGGCGGAATTTACGGTTTTGATTATATCTGGTCAGAAACCACGGCCAACACAATTAATACAATTAACTTTAACGATTCAATTGTTCAGTCAGATGCGGCGGTTTCTAACGATAATACTTTTAATCTCTTAGCGAAAGCAAACGTCAATATAACAAACCTTGGTTCGTGGAAGCTTTCAGAAACCAGTAATACCAATTGGGTAACATTGGCCATAGCGGGCGCTGATGCCAATATAAATATAACAGGTTCGTCAGGCATTGAACTTATGGGTGGCTTAAGCATTGGGGCCGCTTCTACTTTCGCGGCGGGTACATCTACCTTAACAGTAACCGGCAATGACGACGCGACTTCGCATCAACTGCCCATATTAACAAACACTCATGCATTAAATAACTTAACGTTGAATAACACTGTAACCGGTGCTAATTTAAATGATGAGTGGCAGCTTGCCAGCGATTTAACCTTAAACGGCAGCTTAAATATTATAGGCGGTATTTTTAATACATCTAACGACGGTGGTACTAATTCTTACGCCGTTAACGTAACAGGTAGTGTAGATATCGGCAACGGTGCAGGTAACGCTTCATCGGCGGCATTTACAGCGAACGCTTCGGCCATTAGCGTCAGGGCCAATTGGACAACTAACGCAACAGACGGATTATTTACCGCCGGTACATCAACCGTAACCTTAAACGGCGCGAATGGTACAACCCAAACTATCACGGGCAGTACTACTTTTAATAATCTTACAATTCTTGATACCGGTACGGCTAACAGAACTCTTCTTTTTAAAGATGGCGATACATTTACCGTAAACGGAGCTTTTACGGCCACAGGTTCAGCAACACAAAATTTTATTATTAATACAGATACAGGTTCGGGCCAGTTTACCATTGATGGCGCCGGAACCGCGACGGCAGATTATGTGGATGTTTCAAATTCTACTTTAGCGGTTACGGGTACAACACTCCCTCTAAATCCGACAAATTTTGTTTCTACGAATGGCAATACTATTGGTTGGTTTGGCAATCTTGTCGCGCATTGGACCCTGGACAATGCTCTGCTAGACAGCAGCCTAACGGCGAATAGCTTGACTGACCCAACCAGTGCCGGCTTTGCTTCAGATAGACATGCAAAAGGAAACTTTGCGACACCAGAATTGGATGGTTCATCGCAATATTATTCAGCGCCCGGAAATGCCGCATATAACTTTGGCACGGGAGATTTTTCTGTGGGCGCCTGGATAAAAACTACTCAAGACTGTACCGGCGAAAAAGTATTTGTAGGCGCACAAGCAGTTGTAGCTGGTTTCAAGCTTTCTTGTGGTGACACAGGCCAGGCCCACTTTTCAACACAAAACAGTGCAGTACAAGGTATTGTTATTACCGGTACCAGCCAAATTAATGATGGTAAATGGCGCTTTTTATTCGGTACAAAACAGGGAAAAACCGTTTCTATTTATGTTGACGGCAAATTTGAGGCCTCTTCCACTTTTTCAGGTACCCTTACAGGGTCCTATGATTACGGTGGGACTTCTATTACCATCGGGAAGTTCCTTAGTTCTTATTTTGCAAGCGCTCAAATTGATGATGTGAAGATCTACAACTATGCTCGTTCGGCAGAGGAAGTTTTAGCCGACTACAATACCAAAAAATGGGAAATCGCCTCAGCCGCATGGAACACTGCCGCCAACTGGGTAAACGATAACGAACCAACAGTTGTAGACGGTTTAAATCAGGATGTCATTCTTGATGAAAAATACCTCGCAGGGCCTTATACTGTTACTCTTGACGCGAACAAAACTATCGGTTCATTAGAGATACATCCGAATGTAACTCTTGACTTGGGCGGATTCACTTTAACCGTTAACGAACACTTTGACATGTTTGGCGGTACCATAACAAACGGTACTGTTGTTCTTGTCGGTACAACCGACGGGCCTTTCAGGTTTAATCATGCTGGCGGTACGATAACGGCGAATGTAGATGTCAATGCGGCGGGCAAGACTTATGAGTTACAAGCGGCAACCACTATTGGCGGTAACTTGACAATAACCAATGGCACCCTTAATGCTGGCACAAATGCCATTAACCTTGCGGGTAACTGGACAAAAGCGGCAACGGGTACTTTTAGTTTTACTGCGCCACAGACTGTAACCTTAAACGGCACAGCTGGCACACAGGCCATAACCGGCAGTACTACATTCAACAACCTGACTCTTGCCGATACCGGCGCGCGAACAATAACCTTTCCGGCGGGCGGTACGCAAACTGTCGGCGGAACTTTTACTGCCGATGCCACAACAAACGGTATTACAATAGACTCATCTGACGGTACAACGCAGTCGACTATCACCGTTAACGGCACCATTGGCGCGACAGCGAATTTAAATGTTAGCAATAATGTTATTAACGGTACGGCCTGGAGCGCGCCTCTTAACCCTACCGGCACGCCGGGTACAAATACCGTCGGCTGGTATGGTAATTTGCTGGCGCACTGGAAGCTTGACGGTGATTATATTGATTTTATAAGCTCCACTCCGGGTACTGCTGTTGGTACCCCTGTTTCAAGTCAAGATAGACATGCAATAAATGATACGGCTTATAAATTAGATGGCGCTACAAATGCTATTGATACAAATATAGATATTAATAATAGCTGGCAGACAACCTCTGTTTGGGCAGAGACAAGCATTCTTGATCCGGCTGATGGTAATTATATATGGGTAAATGGCGGGGGAGAATCTGGTTTTCTGACAATAAACTTATCTTCTGATTTGTTACAATATTATAGAAAAGTTAGCGGCGTATGGCAGGGGCTTACTATCTCTCCTGTTCCTAATGAGATAACTAATGGCGGATGGCATCATTTCGTTGTTGTTGATACGGGCAGTAAAACAGAGTTGTATATTGACGGAAAATTGGCTGTGTCAGACGCTTCTGGTTACCATGACTCTGCTGTGGGTAATTTAAGTATAGGTTACCCTTCTATCACTATCTCAAGTTTTAAGGGCAGTATTGATGAACTACGAGTGTATAATTATGCTCTAACATCTTCAGAAATTCTGTCAGTTTACAATACCAAAAAATGGGAAATCGCCTCAGCCGCATGGAACACAACCGCCAATTGGGTAAACGATAACGAACCAACGGTTGTTGGCGGCTTAAATCAGGATGTCATTTTAGATGAAACCTATCTGGCCGGACCTTATACTGTAACACTTGATGCGAACAAAACTGTCGGCTCATTAGAGATACATCCTAATGTAACTCTTGACCTGGGCGGCTTTACCTTGACCGTTAACGAACACTTTGACATGTTTGGCGGTACCATAACAAACGGTACTGTTGTTCTTGCCGGTACAACCGACGGGCCTTTCAGGTTTAATCATGCGGGCGGTACTATAACCGCGAATGTAAATGTAAACGCTGTTGGCAAAACTTACCAGTTGCAGGTAGCCACAACCATTGGCGGTAACTTAACGATTACGCAGGGTACATTAAATACATCCGCGACAAACTATGCTTTAACCGTTTCAGGTAACGTAAATATTGGCGACGGAGTGGGGGCGGCAAATACGGCTGTTTTTCTCGCAAATAGTTCTACCATTACAGTGGGCGGTTCATGGGTTCGCGCTGCGGATGGTCAGTTTACCTCTACCAACGCCGCCGCGATAGGTTCTACGGTAATTATGAGCGGCACCGGAACCATATCAAACATGAATACAATATGCGCCGCTAGCGCTCCTGCGGTTTATTCAAATAACTTTTTTAATTTGTCTGTGGCGGCAACGGGCCAAACTACCACAGTAAGCGGTATAAACTACATCTGTAATCAGTTAACCTTAGGCAATGGAGCGCTGACTTTTTCTGCCGGAGCGCAATTTGGTCCCTATTACGGAACAGCAAGAGCCGCCACAACCAACATGGTTGTTGTGCCGGGCGCCCAGCCGATTATTAGCGGCCCGGGATATTTTTATTTTCAAGCATTTAGCGGCGCTGTTACCATTCCCGTACCCGGTCTTGATTTTGGCGATACAAGTATTAATTTCAGAGGAAATAACGGCATAATATTTCAATTAGCCGGTAATATAACAACGACGGGAATATTGCGTGTACACCCGATGACATCGAATAATATAACCACGCTAGATACCTCCGCAAGTAGCTATACAATGACCCTTGGCAGCGCGAACATTGAGGGGAATATAAATTCGTATAATTCAAATGTCAATATTACGGGAAATTTGACATTTGCTGATTACGGCACAGGCGTCGGGAACGTGACCACAACGGGAGGTACCTGGAAAATTGGCGGTAACTACAGCAAAACAAACACCGGAACCACCGCCTTAACCGGTTCAACATTTATCTTTAACGGCACGGCCAACCAGACTGTAACCGGCTCTACCAACTTTGCAAGCTTAACCCTCGAAAAAGGCGACGGCACAAGAGAAATTCAATTTAAAGACGGTGATACATTTGGCGTAAGCGGTACATTAACCATTGACGGCCAGCAAAACGGTACGGGCAATATTTTAATTCGTTCGCAATTGGGCGGTACTCCTTTTAACTTTAACTTTATCGGTACGCGCGGCACACTTGCTAACATGGATGTTAAAGATGCTAATAACACGGGTACGACAACGCCGGTTGTTTATGCTTTGGCAAATGGAACGAGCCTTGTAGACAGCACAGGTAATACCGCCTGGTTTGGGCCGTTATCATACTATTCTATGGCCACCGGAGTCTGGTCGGCGGGAACTACATGGTCCGCTGACCCTTGCGGCGGCGCCCAGACTTCAGTAGGCGCGGCGCCAGATTCAATTGTTGACGTTGTTATCTGCGATGGCCATACCGTAACTCTTGACGTCATCGCGAATGCGAAAAATCTACAAATTGGTTCAAATACGGCGGCCTCTGCGGCAACGCTTGATACATCAGCTTCAAACTTCGCCTTAAATGTTACAAATAGTATAACCATAGGCGACGGCAACGCGACTTTTGCCGGCTCGGCTGTATTAAAAGCCAACGCCTCAACCATCACGCTTGGTACCGATTTTACCAGAAATACAGTTGACGGCCAGTACCAGCGTACATCGGGCAACTCTGTTGAAATTACCGGCAGTGGTACAATTGGCAATATGAACAACTTATCCGCAGCGGGACCCAATAATTTTTACAATTTAACCGTCGCCTCTGCCGGCAATACGACGGCAACGAACGGTAATACTGTTATTCATAATCAACTGACTACGGGAACGGGAACATTTAATAACGGGGGATGGTTGTACCTCTATAATAACGCCGGTTCTGTCGTAACAACGCCATTTATTAACGGCGGAGCAACTTTATCTGGCACAATCGTTTATTATTTTCAGAAAGACAGCAATGGAATTGTTTCTGGCGGTAACTATGGTTCTATGAATATGATCGTTTATACAAGCGACGGTCTTTCTGCACAACTGGGCGGTTCTATTACAACAACAGGCGGATTAAGAATAACCGGTATCACAACTGGCGCCGGCACATTGAATACCGCTAATTATTCTCTCAATGTTAAGGGTTTATATTTGGGTTATAATTCATCAAATCACTGGGGAATCTTAAACGCAGGCAATTCTAATGTAACCGTTAGCGGCGGTATGAATATATATATTGATGCGATTGGTTTTCCGAATAACAGTAAAATTGTTACTACAGGAGGCATTTGGCAAGTTTTGGGTAACTTTTTTAACTACTCTACGGTTGCTTCTGATTTAACCGGCTCTACGTTTATCTTTAACGGCACAGCCAACCAGCTTGTAACCGGCTCTACAAACTTCGCAAGTTTGACTCTTGAAAAAGGCAACGGCGCAAGGCAAATACAATTCAAAGACGGCGATACATTTGGCGTAAGCGGTACGTTAACCATTGACGGCCAGCAAAACGGTACGGGCAATATTTTAAT
>Ga0224501_10000407_pt1 | contig 35414 bp, 29 predicted proteins | sample SF_Oct11_sed_USG_4_FD_169105 | JGI IMG/M metagenome (GOLD analysis project Ga0224501, IMG submission 169105) | Sediment microbial communities from San Francisco Bay, California, United States - SF_Oct11_sed_USGS_8_1 | ecosystem: Environmental > Aquatic > Marine > Sediment | place: USA... | reverse complement strand
GTTCCTACGGTCCGCCGTGCTGTAGGGCGGCGGAATCGTGGGGGTTTGGGGCCTCAGCGGTGTAGGCAGCGTGGCATCCGGTGCCGATATGGCTGAAACTGGGGATGGCTAATGGTTCCTACGGTCCAGGGCGTGAAAATTCAGCCACACGACCGGCAATGGCGTCGCCGAGGACCCGGGTCAGCCGCGTCCGCGCGCGCGACGCAGTTCTGGGAATGTGGTCAAATTTGTAGATGGCCGCTGCTCGAAACCACGACCTGGTCCGAGCGTGATAGGATTGGCATGTGGCCAGGCCGGCACCCGCGCGCGCGTACTACACCCGAGAGCTACTACGGCAGCGTACGCTCGGCCTGTGTGAGTTCGTAGGGCCGGAAGCAGCGCAGGCCCTGAGACGCATGGCGGAGGACGAGGTGGTCGAAGAGATCGGTTTATCCGCTCGTACCGACTGCCTGATGCCCGCATTCCTAATTCAAATGGTGGGCTACGTAAGCTCCACTCTTCCCGACGACCCGATGGCAATGGTTCTGGAGACCATGCATACGGCCGACGGTTACCGTGCGTTCCACGATTTCTGTGCGGAACACAGCCAATGCCTACGTCGTCTATTGTCGGAGCAACGCATCCAAAGCCACCACATCGAGCGCTGCGGGCCGCTCTTTCCCGCGCTCTGTCTTGTGGCTCGGATGCTCGAGGCCCAAGAGGTTTCGTTTGTCGACATCGGCGCCGCGGGTGGTTTGCACCTCTTTTGGGACCACTATCGCTATCGCTTCGAGCCGCTCGGCACCTTCGGCGCCCTCGACTCTGACATCGAAGTTGCCTGGCAGTGGCACGGTCGACAGCCACGCGACCCCGAGAGCTTTCTGCGAGCACCACGTGTCGGGGCGCGTACTGGCATCGATCTCGCCCCCATCGACATCTCCACGCAGGAGGGCCGGCGCTGGTTGGCAGCCTTTGGCGGGAGCGAAAGTCGAGTCCTGGACGCGGTGCTGGCGTTGGGACGTCGCCATGCGCACCGCATGCTCGAAGGTGATTGTCTGGAACTACTACCTTCCCTGCTTGGAACGACGCCACCTCACATGACCTCCGTGGTGATGCACAGTTTCACCACGATCCAGTTCTCGGAAGCGATGAACGACGCCCTGGAAGCAATCTTTGTCGAAGCTAGCAGGCGAAGGCCCCTTGGGCGCGCGTGGCTTGAAGGTTCGCTCGACAGCGCAGAGCCCGTCGAAGTGCGCATCGCGACCTACACGGGCGGCGACGTCGTACAGCAGACCGTGGCGCGCGGGGCGTTGCCTATTGACATCCGAGACTGGTTCGAGTGGCTAGGGCCAGTTGAATAGAAGGTCCCCAAGTCACAAGTGGACCCGTTTGTGACGATCGGGCATTCTTTCGCGGACCCTGACACAGTAGGCCCCTTAGCACTACTGTGTCAGGGTAGCGGCGGCCCTCAGTCTCCGCGCTGGCGCTCGAGCTGCCGCAGGGCATCCGCCAGGCCTTCGATTCCGGCGTCGATCTGAGCTTCGTTCGAGGAGGAATAACCGAGAAGTAATCCGGCTCGTTGTGGTGGGCGCACGTAGAACGGCGTGACCGGGTAGACGCCGACGCCCCGGTCCGCTGCCAATCGCCGTAGCAACGGGAGCTCGCTCGAGTTGAGTCGCTCGAGCCACAGCAGTGCGTGCAAGCCGATGTGGCGACCCGTGAGCGTCTCGGTTTCGCCCAGGTGGGTTACGATCGCCTGCTCGATGGCCTGCCGGCGCCGGGCGTGGCGCATGCGACTGCGGCGTGACAGTAGGAAACTTTAGGCATCCCCAGGTTGAGCCATGTCAGCACCGGATGCCAGGCCTCTTGCACCGCTGAAGCTCCAATCCCCGCGATTCCGCCGCCTTACAGCACGGCGGGGCGCATTAGCCAAAAAGCACGGCCGTCCCAATTCTGGGATTTTTTCGCCTCCAGAGTGCACCCCACCCACCCAGGCACCGCTGCCGCAGCGCCCAGCTCACCACACGCCTGTCCGCTCATCGAGTCGGCCCGGGCCCCCTCAGGCCGACTCAAACCCAAGCCACTCGCTTCCAGGCGGCGGGCGGGCCGGCGCGATCGGCAGCGGCTCGGTCGGTAGCTTCAAGGCCCGAAGGATGCGGCGAATCGCATCCGGCTTGAACACAGCAGCCAACACCCGCCTCGGACCCTTGCAGCTAGGACAGATCAATCTGAGCGAAGTCGTCGTCGCAGGCGGGGATGGACGTGGCCTTGCCATCCATGGCCACCATGCCGAAGGGTAGCGACTGGGGTTTGAGGGCCTTGCGGCGGTAGGCAGCCTTGATGATGCGATGCAGCGCCGGCCTCAGTGCGTCGGGTTCGAGGCGGCACACCAGGTCGCGCAGGGTGGTGTCCGCGACGCGGCGGTTGATGCCGAGCATCCGGCGCACCGGGCCGTTCATCTCGTCGCTGAGCTTCTCGACGTCGGTCAGGCTCTTACACCCGGCCATCATGGCCAGCACCAGAAGGTTGAGCAGCGAGTCCAGCTGCCAGCGCTTGCCCCGGGCTTTGCGGGGGGCTTCGATGCGTTGAAAGTCCAGTTCGTCGAGCCGTGCGCGGGCCAGTCCCGCAAGTCGTCGCATTCGAGGTTTGGTTTCGCTCATGGTGGTCCTTTCTGCGGTATTGCCGAACGCGACCGAGCGATTCATGCTGCGCTCGGCCGGCGTGCGGTGGAGTCGAGGCCGGACTCCGTTTGGTTTTTGCGACTTGGAGCCTCACAGCGACTCGCACCGCAGCGCCAGCCTTTTCGTTGTGGCTGCAAATGGATCGTGGAGCTGCAATGGACGCAGCGCTGGGGTTGAGCAGAGCGCAAGGCCCGGAGGCGGGGCCCGCTGTGCGGGGGGCTCCGCGCGTGACAAGCGCTTGCGGCGCGGCTGTCGCTTGGCGCGCGCGGCGAGGGCGGGTTGCGCGGCGTAGCCGTGCGCTGCAGACCGTCTCGACCGCCGCATGTGCAAGGCGCCCGTCCCCCCGCACAGCGGGCCCCGCCCCCGGCCCGTCAGGCAGCACCGAGTTGACGCAGCCTCCGAACTGCAGCCGATGCTTCGGCGACACTGGATTTGTTCAGCATTGCTGCCAATCGTGCACGCAATGCGAATTTAGGCCTCTCCCGGCCACCTCGGTCGCTTGCCTGCTTTTCCCGCAGGCCGATTGGTAGTCGCGCGACAAAGTCGCGCGACTACCAATCAGGCCTGGCGAGTCACGGTGGCATCGATGGGCGCCGATGGGCGCTGTGGATGGGGCGCGTTCGGACTACATGGCCGCAGGCGGCTTGCTGCCGCCGCGTCCGCGTGGGTCGTGCTTGCGCGACAGGGCGCTGAGCTGGCGCTCGGCGGCGTCGAAGGCGTCGCGCACGGCGACGTAGGGGTCTTCGTGGGCGTGCTGGTCGGCGTTGGCGCCGCGGTTGACCAGCACCTCGTCGCCCGGGATGCTGAGCTGCACGCGGATGGCGTAGAGCTGGCCCTTGTGGTGATGCTGGTGGGGGGACTCGACGGTGACCTGGCAGTTGGTGATACGACCGTTAAGGCGCTCGAGGGCGCTGGCGCGTTCGCGGATGCGTGCTTCGAGGGCTTCGGATGGCTCGAGGTGGCGAAACTTGATTTCGACCGGGACCGGCATGGTATCTCCTTGGGTTCCTCGCCCGAGATAAGCACGGTGGCTCCGGCCGCCACGCGGACCCCTACTCCAGCGCCCGCCGCAGGCGAAAGGCGAGCAGTTCCTTGGCCACTTGAAACACGACCCGGGCCTTGGCGGATTTCGAGTGGCCCGCCCGCCGCGGCCGACACCGAATGGTGACCTGGGAGGCGCGCGCGCCCGACAGCAGCACGCGGATCGGAAACTCGAGGTTCAGGAAGAACGAGTCCGGCGGCAGGGCGTCGGCGTGAAACGCGCTGCGCCGAAAGAGGTAGGGGCCGTCGCTCTCCAGCCGCACGCCATGGATCACGCGCACCATGGCGCGCATGCCGAAGGACAGTAGCTTGCGCGTGGTACCGTCGTCGCGGTCTGCATAGAGCGAGAGCACCAGATCGGCGCCGCTGCGCCTCTGTTGGGCCCGCAGTTCGCCGATGGCCTCGGGCTCGATCTGACCGTCGGCGGGCATGAAGGTGACGAAGTCGCCGCGCGCCCGCAGCACCCCGCTCTTGATGGCTGCGCCGATGCCGCGGTTTTCGCTGTGGCGCACGATGGCGTGGGCCGTGCCCGAGAGCGCCGCTTCGGCCACTTCGCTGGTTGCGTCGCGCGAGCCGTCGTCGACAAAGACGATCTCGGCGCGGGGCTCGTGCTGCTTCAGGTAGTCGCCGAGTTCTTCGAGCACGGCGCCCACGTTCTCGGCCTCGTCAAAGGCGAATACGATGACCGATAGTTCGATGTTGTCTTCGTGGGCGGTCATGGCGTGTCTGGTCAGCGCATCCTGAGAACGCGGGCCGGAATGCCGGCGACCACTGCGTAGTCGGGCACGTCTTCGGCCACGACGGCGCCTGCGCCGACGATGGCTCCGCGGCCGATGCGCACGCCGGGCAGCACGATGGAGCCGACGCCCAGATCGGCGCCGTCGCCGACCTCTACCGGAGCGAAGTCGATGGGCGAGTCGAGCACGGCCAGCTCACGGCCGGCTTCCCTGTGGGCGGAGGTGATGATCTTCACCGCGGGTCCAACGCCCACGTGCGCGCCGATGCGCAGCCCGCCGGCCGAGTGGAAGAAACAACCCTGGCCGATCCAGCTTTCGTCGCCGATGACCATGCGGCCCTCGTGGTAGCCCTTGAGGATGGTGTCGTGGCCCAGATACACGTTGCGGCCGAGCTCGACGTTTTCGGGGTGGAAGATGCGCACGCCCTCTTCGAAGACGCAGTCGGGGCCGCAGGCGGCGAGCTGGGAGGGGTCGAAGCGACCCGAGCCATGTGTCCTGTGCCGCATGGGCGCATCATAGGGGGCGAGGCCCGCAGCACCAAGCGCTCGCTGCTCGGCCGTCAGGCGCGTGCGTCGACCACCGTGGGCTGCTCGCGCACGGCAACCACCAGGTAGCTCGTCAGGGCGCAGACGAGCGAGACCAGGTAGGGATGCCGAAGCTCCAGCCAATAGGCGCCAGCCGCGTAGACCAGCACGCCGCTCGACAGCGATGCCAGCGCGCTGCCGCGACCGCCAATGCGGCTGAAAAGCGCGAAGCAGGCGCACACGACGATGCCCGCCGAGCCAAAAGCAGAGGCTTCCTCGACCAGGGCGTAGACGCTGTCGGCGCTGCGCGCCAGCAGGTAGGCCAGGGCGCCGCTGCACGTTACCGCCAGGCGATTGATGCGCAGGGCCCGCGCGGGTTCCACCTCTCCGAGCGCTGGCAGCACGACGTTGTGGGCGACCAGGGAGCCGGCCACCAGCAGGGCGCTGTCCACCGTCGACAGGATCGCCGAGACCAGCGCTCCGGCGAAGATGGCGTAGAGCAGACCGGGCAGGTAACGGGCCGCCTGGTGTAGCAGCACTTGCTCGGGATCGTCGAGGCCGGGCAGCGCGCGTGTGGCGAGCAATCCCATGGCCACGGGGACCAAACCCACAGTGAAGTAAAGAAAAGCTGCGGCGATGGTGGCGCGGCGGGCCACCTGGGGGCTCTTGGCGGCCAGCACACGGCCTACCAGCTCCGGCGCCATCACCGAGCCCAGGATCGGCACCGCCCAGGCTTCGGCCAGATCCATGGCGCTGGCGCCGGGGGCAAAGAGCGAGCGTCGCGAGGCCTCGACCTCTTGCAAGCCGCCGAGGTCGCCGCTGAGCCAGGCCATGGTGCCGATCAGGATGAGTCCCGATACGAGCACCACGCCCTGCACCGAGTCGGTGATCACGTCGGCGAGCATGCCGCCGACCGCCGTGTAGACGATCACCACCAGCGCCGCCACCGCGATGGCGGCGCTGGTGGTCAGCTCCGAGGAGGCACCCAGCACCTGTCCGAACGCACGGATTTGTGCCGCCGCCCACATCAAAGAAGTCGGCGCGATGATCACCACCGCCAGCCGCTCGGCGCCTTTGCCGAAGCGCAGGCGGAAGAGATCGGCAAAGGTGGTCAGTCCGCGCTTCCACAGCGCGCTGGCAAATACGGTGCCCATCAGCAGGATGCACAGGGCGTAGCCGAAGGGGTCGGCTGTAGTGCCCGAAAGCCCGTGGCCGTAGGCCTCGCTCGCCGAACCGATGCAGGTCTCGGCGCCGAACCAGGTCGCAAAGACGCTCAGTGCGGTCATGCCGTAGCCCAGGCGGCGCCCGGCCACCAGGTAGTCCTCCTCGGTGGCCACGCGCCGCGAAACCCAGAAGCCGAGCGCGAGCTGTAAGCCGACGTAGGCGAGTATCGCAGCGAGCACGACGGGAGAGTACTCCGATTTGTCCAGCAACTGGCCTGCAAGGGTTTGCGGCGTGCGGAAGGCGTGATTTTTGGGTCTCCGAATTGCGCAAACTCGCTCGCACCGGCAGCGACCCGGGTCATACTTCGGACCGAGGTCGGGTCAGCCGTTGCCAAGTCTTCTGGGTCGATGTGGGCGTGTCGCAGCGCGCCCCAGCTTCGGTCGTCACTGTGCGTTGTCGCTGGTGGCGCTCTCGCTGCTTGTCTGCGCTTCGCTGGTGCGGGCCTGGGATCCCTTGCCGGTGGCCGACGATCCCCTGGTGCGCATGCCCGGTACACAGCCGGGCGATGGCGTGGCGCTGGAAGCCTCCGGCCGCTGCTACAACTGCCACGATGGCTACGACGGCAAGGTGGACATCGGCGCCCACTTTCGCGGCTCGATGATGGCCCAGGCCGCACGCGACCCCTTCTTCTGGGCCGCAGTGACGGTCGCCGCCCAGGACTCCATCTGGCAGTTTGGGCGTCCCAACGCCACCGACCTCTGCCTGCGCTGTCATTTGCCCGGGGGCTGGGTCGAAGGCCGCTCCGAGCCCACCAACGGCTCGGCGATGCTGGACAGCGACTTCGATGGCGTCAGCTGCGACGTCTGCCACCGCGCCTACGATCCGCACTTCGAGGCCACCGCCGCGGGCGAGCGCGAGGGCAGCGACTGGCTCGGCTACTGGGACGAGTCGGGCAATGCCACGCCCAGCGCCGCCGAGCTGGCCGCCGCCACCTTGCTCGAGGATCGGGCAGAAGCTGCGGCGCTCAGCCTCTTCAACGGCAACGCCCTCTACGGCGTGGACTACCGGCCCGCCCAGGGCAGCTGGAGCGAGGCGGCCGGCGGTCAGTATTTTCTCGCGGCCGTCAGCGACAAGCGCGGCCCCTTCGCCGACGCCACGCCCAAGCACAAATACCTCTACTCCCGCTTTCACCGCAGCCGCTATTTTTGCGGCACCTGCCACGACGTTTCCAACCCGGCCCTGGCCAACGCGGCCCAGGCGGCCACGGCACCGGGAGATGGTACGACGGTGCTGGCCTCCGAGTCGCAGTCAGCTCACAGCTATGGGCACGTGGAACGCACCTTCAGCGAGTTCTTGCTTTCCAGTTATGGCGTGGGCGCCGGCGCTGCCGGGCTCGGGCCCTTTGCACCGGAGAGCTTCGACACGCGGCATCCGGGCAATCTCATCGCCAGCTGCCAGGACTGCCACATGCCGGCGACGCCGGGGTTCGGCTGCAACAAGGCCGGCGCTCCGCTGCGCCCCGACGGGAGCGTCGCCCATCCGGGCAGCCCCCAGCCGCTGCACGATCTGACGGGCGCAAACTACCTCGTGCCCTACATCCTGGCCAGCACGGTGGTGGGCTCGCCCAACTACGACGCCACCAATGCGGCGCTGCTTTCCGGGCGTGAAGCCGAGCTGACCATGAACCTCACGGTTGGCGACGGCCTGCACCCCGGGCCCTTGCTCGCAGGTGCCAATCGCGCGCTTGCAACCCTCGCTCGCGCTGCCGCCATCGAAGCTCTGAGTTATGACGCCGGCAGCGGCGCGCTATCCTTCCGCGTGCAAAATCAAACCGGTCACAAGCTCCTGACCGGCTATCCGGAGGGGCGGCGGCTGTTCGTCAACATCCGCGTCTACAAGGCTGGCGCGGTCGTCGAGGAGATCAACCCCTACGACTCGGTGGCCTCCACCCTGCGCGGTCTGCCCACCGGCTTTTCGCCCAGCAGCCCGGCGCTTGGTACCGGCGAGAGCCATCGCGACGACCTGGTCTACGAGGTGGTTTCGTCGAGCTCCCTGACCGGCGAGAGCCACAGTTTTCACTTCGCCCTGGCCGACGGTCGCTACAAGGACAACCGCATCCCGCCGCTCGGCTTTCGCATCGACGAGGCGGCTGCACGTCTATGCGAGCCGGTCACCGGCGGCAGCGTGGACACCGGGCTCTACAGCGCCGCGGAATACACTGGCGGCTACGATCTGCAAGAACTCACGGTTGCCAGCGGCGCCGATGGCGTCGAGGTCACCCTCTATTACCAGACCACCACGCGCGAGTACGTGGAGTTCCTGCGCGACGAGGTCAACGGCGACGCCAGCAGCCTGGGCTCGCCGACGCCCTCCGGCGAGGGTAGCGCCTACGTGGCCCAGAGCGACGGCTTCTTCTCTGCGCTCGCCGCCTGGGGCGACACCATCTGGGCGCTGTGGGATCACAACCGTGCGGTGCCCGGAGCGGCGCCCATCGAAGTGGCCTCGGCCACCTGGGGCACCATCGGCGATCCCTGCGCCCAAAGCGGCTCCGACGGGCAGGGCTGCGAGGACGGCGATCTCTGCACCCTGGGCGACACCTGCTCGGGTGGTAGCTGCAGCGCGGGAAGCCCCGTGATCTGCACGGCCCTGGGCCAGTGCCACGACGCCGGCGTGTGCAACCCGGCGACAGGCGTGTGCAGCAATCCGGAAAAGACGGGCATGCCGGCGTGCGATGACGGCGATGGGTGCACCAGTGGCGAGTTCTGCAGCGGGGGCAGCTGTGGAGGCGGCACGGCGACGGTGTGTACGGCGCTGGGCCAATGCCACGACGCGGGCACGTGCGACCCGGACACGGGCGTGTGCAGCAACCCGGTGAAAGCCGGCACCCCCGCCTGCGACGACGGCGACGGCTGCACCAGCGGCGAGTTCTGCAGCGGAGGCAGCTGCGGAGGCGGCACGGTGACGGTGTGCACGGCGCTGGGCCAATGCCACGATGCGGGCACGTGCGATCCGGCGACGGGGCTGTGCAGCAATCCGGTGAAAGCCGGCACCCCCGCCTGCGACGACGGCGACGGCTGCACCAGCGGTGAATTTTGCAGCGGGGGCAGCTGCGGCGGCGGCACGGCGACGGTGTGCACGGCGCTGAGCCAGTGCCACGATGCGGGCACGTGCGAACCGGCGACGGGGCTGTGCAGCAATCCGGTGAAAGCCGGCACCCCCGCGTGCGACGACGGCGATGGCTGCACCAGCGGTGAATTCTGCAGCGGAGGCAGCTGCGGCGGCGGCGCGGCGACGGTGTGTACCGCGCTGGGCCCGTGTCACGAGGCGGGCGTGTGCGATCCGGCGACGGGGCTGTGCAGCAATCCGGTGAAAGCCGGCACCCCCGCCTGCGACGACGGGAACGGCTGCACGACGGGGGAGTATTGCAGCGGCGGCGCCTGCGGAAGTGGCACGGCGATTGTGTGCGTGGCGCTCAGTCAGTGCCACGATGTCGGCGTATGCGATCCGGATACGGGTGCGTGCAGCAATCCGGCAAAGACGGGCACGCCGGCCTGCGACGACGGCGATGGGTGCACCAGCGGTGAATTCTGCAGCGCAGGGAGCTGCGGCGGCGGCGCGGCGACGGTATGCATCGCGCTCGACGAGTGCCACCTGGTTGGCCAGTGCGATCCGAGTAGCGGCCTGTGTTCTTCACCGTCAGCTACCGACGGTAGCGCTTGCAGTCTGGGTAGCTGCCAGGCGGGGGTATGCCTGGCGCCGTCGCCGATGGATGCTGCCGTCGGCGATCAGGATGCTGGCAGCGATGGCGTGGCCGACGCGGCTGCGAGTGATAGCGCTGTCAGCGACGCTGCAGTCGCTTCCGACGGCTTCGATGCCGCTGCGGCTGGCGCTGGCGGTGGGATGGCCGCAGCGGGTGCTGGAGGCGCTGCGGCTGCGGGCGCTGCGGGTGTGGCGGGAGCTGCCGGCGGTAGCGCTGCAGCAGCGGCGGACGGGGCTGTGGCAGCCGGCGGTGACGCCGCCTCCGACGCCGCGACGGAGGCGACCTCCGGCGCGTCGGAAGGCTGCGGCTGCCGCATCGCAGGCGCCACCTCGCGGCCGGCGGCGCCAGGAGGCTTTGCGGCCCTGCTGCTGCTGGCTGCCCTATGCCTGCGCCGCCGGCGCCCTACAGCTCGCCCTACAGCTCCCGGGGCTTGACGCCGTAGGGGCCTGCCGCCACCGGCGCAGGCGGCAGCGTCGCGCCGCGCGAAACTAACGAAACTCGAGGCCCTCGAAGTCCCCGGAGTCGCGCCAGGCCTCGAGGTACTTGAAAAACGCGACCGGGCCCTTGGGGTAGCCGGCGGCGTTGAGGCGTTCGCGGGGGCCGATGGGGGCGCCTTCGTTGTTGTAGTAGCCGGGCGTGCAGTCGGGGTTGCCCAAAAAGCCCGGGCGGTTGCCCTGGAACTGCGAGACCCAGGCCTGCTCGGCCTCCGGGGTCACCTCGACCTCCTGGGCGCCCTCTTTCCGCGCATGGGCCACCACGGAGGCGATGGTGGTGCCGGCCTCGGTGAGGTTGTGGGTGATGTTCGAGATCAGGAAGGCACCCTGGTTGGGACCGATCACGAAGAGGTTCGGGAAGCCGTGCACATGCATGCCGTGCAGCGTTTGCATGCCCTCGGCCCAACGATCGCCCAGGTCGAGGCCGTCACGGCCCACGGTGGTAAAGCCGGTGCCGCGGATTTGATCGCTGCCGAAGGAGAAGCCGGAGGCGAAGATGATGCAGTCGACTTCGTAGTGCGTGTCGCCGACCCAGATGCCGGTCTTGTCCATGCGCTGGACACCCTTGCCGTCGGTGTCGATCAGGTGGGTGCCGGGCTCGTTGTAGGCCTGCAGGTACTCGTCGTGAAAGCAGGGGCGCTTGCACAGCTGGCGATACCAGGGCTTGAGCGCCTCGGCGGTTGCCTTGTCCTCGACGATCGACTCCACGCGCGCCCGGATCTCGGTCATCTTCTCGTCGTCGCATTCCTCGAAGGCGCGGCGCAGGAAGTCGGCGTCGATCTGGGCGCCGCCGGCCTGCTTCCAGCGCTCGATCATGCGGCCGCGGATGCGCTGGGCGATGTCGGTCCAGCCATCTTTGACCAGGTCCTCATTGGCCATGCCGCCGGTCTGCAGGGTGGCGAAATTCTCCAGCCACTCTTTCTGCCAGCCGGGTCCCAGGGTCTTGAACCACTCGGGGTCGATCTCGTGGTTGTTGCGCACGTCGACCGAAGAAGGCGTGCGCTGGAATACGTAGAGGGCCTTGGCGGCCTTGGCCAGCGGCCCGATGCACTGCACGGCGGTGGCGCCGGTGCCGATGATGGCCACGCGCTTGTCGGCGAGCTTTTCCATCAGGGCGCCGTTCGGATCGCCGCCGGTGTAGTCGTAGTCCCAGCGGCTGGTGTGGAAGGCGTGGCCCTCGAAGCTCTCGATGCCCTCGATGCCCGGCAGCTTGGGGCGGTTGAGGGGACCTGTGCCCATGGCCACGAATTGGGCGCGGAAGGCGTCGCCGCGATCGGTGTGCACGATCCAGCGGGAGCTTGCGGCATCCCACTCCAGCTTGGTGACCTGGGTCGAAAAGAGTGCCTTGTCGTAGAGCTTGTACTGCTCGGCGATGCGCTTGGCGTGGCCGAAGATCTCGGGCGCGAAGGTGTATTTCTTGCTCGGCATGTAGCCGGTCTCTTCGAGCAGCGGCAGGTAGATCATGGCTGCGGTGTCGCACATGGCGCCCGGATAGCGATTCCAGTACCAGACGCCGCCCACGTCGCCGCCGCCCTCGACGATGCGCACGTCCTCGACGCCCGCTTCCTTGAGCCGCGCGCCGGCGGTCAGCCCCGAAAAGCCGCCGCCGATCAGCGCCACCGTCACCTCGTCGGTCAGGGGCTCCCGCTCCTTCGGCGTCACGTAGGGATCGTCGAGGAAGTGGGCGTAGCGGCCGCTGGGCTCGATGTATTGGTCATTACCGTCGGGCCGCAGACGCTTGTCGCGCTCCTCGAGGTACTTCGTGCGTAGCGCTTCGTGGTCGATGGGGTCAGGCGTGGTGGTCAACTACGTTACCTCGTGCGGTGTGGCCCCGTGGTCATGCCGCAGTTTCGAAGAGAATTCAAACGTTACTGACAGCTTTGTCAGTGAGAGGCTGCGGTCGATCGGGCGCACACTCGGGCGCTCGCCCGGTGTACGAAATCCGCACGATGGAGCTGCTCGCCGGCGGATTTCGCTTGTGCCGTGGGCCTTGCCGGGTCACCACCTGCGCCGTGGACCTCTGTTACCGAGCCGGCCCGAGGGCGCTACAGACCCTGCGTCAGCAGGGCCTCAGCGCCGACACCTTGCGGGCCCTGATCGCGCCGGCGGCCGGGCCCAAGTGGCTTGCCGTCGCCGGCATGGACCGGGCGCTGATGGCCTCGGGCTTGCTGAGCGAGCGGCGGCGACCGCTGCTGCTTTTGGGCGCGTCGGCCGGCGCCTGGCGTTCCATGGCCCTGTGTGCGCGCGACCCGCAGGCCACCCATAGGGCCCTGGCCCACGGCTACATCCGCCAGCGTTTCGCGCGCGATGTGGGCAACGACGAGGTCAGCGCCGCCTACCGTGAGCTTTTGGCCGAGGTCTTCCCGGACTCCGACGCGGAGCACGCCCTGGGCCATGCCGAGCTGGAGCTGGCGGTGATCGCCGTGCGCGCCCGGGGCGCCACCGGCTCGGCCAGTCGGCCCTTGCAGATGCTCGGCATGGGTGCTGCCGCCGCGCTGAACCTACTGGGCTCGCGCGCCGCCGGGCTCTTCTTCGAGCGCACACTGTTTCACCGCAGACAGGGATCGGCGGCCCATCCCCTGCTGCAGCCTTTGACGGCGGCGCGCGTTCAGCTCGAGGGCGACAACATACGCCAGGCCCTGCTCGCCAGCGGCACCGTCCCGCTCTACATGGCGCCGGTCCGCGACATCGCGGGCGCGCCCACGGGCGGTTACATCGACGGCGGCATCACCGACTACCACATCAACCAACCGCTCGGCACCGGCGGCGACGGGGTGGCGCTGCTCTTTCTGCACCAGCGCCGCCTCTCGCCCACCTGGTTCGACAAGCAGCTGCCCTTCAGGCGTCCGCGGGCCCCATGGCTCGAGGACCTGCTCCTGGTGCATCCGAGTGACGCGTGGATTTCATCCCTGCCGGGCGGCCGCGTGCCCACCCGCGACGATTTCCTGGACTTCGTCGACGCCCCCGAGGAGCGCATCGAGCGCTGGACCCAAGCCCTGGGGCAGAGCGAAGCCCTGGGCGAGCAGCTGCTCGAGGACCTGCAAAGCGGCCGCTTCGTCGATCGCCTACAACCGCTCTGAGCAGAGAAAGGAGGCCCTCCGTGAGCAAGATCAAGTGGCAACCCGAGGCCGAAGCCCGCCTGCGCAAGGTGCCCTTTTTCATCCGCCCGCTGGTGAAAAAGCGCGCCGAGGCCGCCGCCGCCGAGCGCGGTCTCAGGGAAATTACCTCGCAGTTACTGGATGAGATCAAGGGGCGGGAGCACCGGGGGTGAAGCCCGTCAAAACCACAGCAGCTTGATGCCGCTGACCACGATCACCATCGCCAGCATCGCCCGGATCAGCCCCGCACCCCGCTTCAGCGCGGCGCTGGCACCGAGCCAGCCCCCGAGGGCTTGACCCGCTGCCAGCGAAATCGCCGCCGTCGCATCGACCAGACCCTCGGAGAGGAAGAACAGAAGCGCGATGGGGGTATATGCGAAAACGAGCACCACCTTCATCACGTTGGCTTCGAGCAGCTCCAGGCCCAGCACGAGAGTCAGCCCCGAAAGGATCAAGTAGCCGACGCCCGCCTGGATCATGCCGCCGTAGAAGCCGATCACGAGCAGGGTCGGCCAAAGTCGCGCCGCCGAGGCCGGGCGTCGGGTGCTGGCTGCTTCGCGGCCCATCAGGCGGCTGGGATCGAACACCACCAGGGCCGCGCAGCCCAGCATGATCCAGCCGAGCAACGCCCGAAAGCCCGCCGGGTCGATCACGGTCGCGGCCCAGGCTCCGGCGCTGGCGCCGACAAGCAGCGGCGGTAGCAGGCGCTTGATCAGGGACAGCTCCAGCTTGCCGGCGCGCCGATAGCGCAGCACCGCCGCCAGGTTCTGCACCAGAATCGCGACCCGCGCGCTGCCGTTGGCCGCGTTGGGCGAAAGGCCCAGGAAGATCATCAGCGGCATCGTCAGCAGCGAGCCGCCGCCGGCCACCACGTTGATGAAGCCGGCAGCCGCGCCGGCCATCGCCAGCGCCAGCACTTGCCAAAGCTCGAGACCAGAGGCCATCAGGCGGCGAATCTACACCGCGGCGCGCGCCCCTTGGCAAGCGGGACCAAAGCGCCGCTCCGCAGTTGCGCGTCGCCCGCGATACGCTATTATCCGTTCATCCGGATAAAGGGATTTATTGGTTGAATCATGGGCGCCCTGGAAACCACCAGCGATTCGCTGCAGCTGCTCGGCGAGCCCTCGCGGTTACGGCTTTTGTCGCTGCTCGGGGTTCACGAGATGACGGTGGGTGAGCTGGTGGAGGTGACCGGGCTGACCCAGTCGCGCGTCTCGACCCACCTGGGCAAGCTGCGGGAGGCGGGGCTGGTCATCGACCGCCGCGTCGGCACGGCGGCCTTCTACCGGCGCGCGGCGAAGCTGCCCGAGACCTTCGCGCGGCTGTGGGAGGCGGTGGCGGCCCAGCTCGACGATCGCGACCTCAAGCGCGACCTCAAGCGCGCCGAGCGCGTGGTGCGCGGCCGTGCCCAGGGCGCCAGCTGGCCCGATGCGGTGGCTGGAGCCATGGAGCGGCACTACTCGCCGGGGCGCACGTGGGAGGCCACCTGCCGGGCGCTGACGGCGCTGCTGCAGCTTGGCGACGTGCTCGATGTGGGCTCGGGCGATGGCGCCATCGCCGAGCTGTTGGCGCCCGAGTGCGCGAGCTTGACCTGCCTCGATCAGAGTCCCCGCGTCAGCGCCGCCGCCGCCGAGCGTCTCGCTCGCTTCGACAATGTGCGCAGTCTGTGTGGCGACATGCACGCGCTGCCGTTCGAGCAAGCCCGCTTCGACCGCGTGCTGATGCTCAACGTGCTGAGCTACTCCGAAACCCCGGGCCAGGCGCTGTCCGAAGCCGCCCGCGTTTTGCGCCCCGGCGGCAGCCTGTGCCTGGTGACCCTGGCGCCCCATCAGGCCCTGGAGCTGACCGCTGGTTTCGGCCACGTGCGCGGGGGGCTGTCGCCTTCCGCAGTCAAGAAGATGTTGCTAGAAGCCGGCCTGCGCGTCGAGCGCGCCGCCATCACCTCCCGCGAAGCGCGGCGACCCCACTTCGAGGTCGTCACCGCAGTCGCCCACAAAAAGGCGTGACCGACGCCTCGAGCCCGGAGATCAAGCCCCATGGCCGAAAACCCCGAAGCCCATATCGAACGACTGCTGCGTGAGCGCATCCTGCTCCTGGACGGCGGCATGGGCACGATGATCCAGGCCGCCGGCCTCAGCCGCGAGGACTACCACGCGGGCGTCTTCGCCGATCACCCCACCGAGCTCAAGGGTGACACCGAGTTGATCTCCCTGACGCGCCCCGAAGTGATCACCCAGATCCACGAGGCCTACCTGCGCGCCGGCAGCGACATCATCGAGACCAATACCTTTGGTGCGACCGTCGTGGGCCAGTCCGACTACGGCCTGCAGGACAGGGCCCGCGAGATGAACCTGGCCTCGGCCAAGCTCGCCTGCGAGGCCGCCGCGCGTTTCACCGCGCAAAACCCGGACAAGCCGCGTTTCGTGGCCGGCGCCCTCGGGCCCACCAACAAGCAGCTGTCGATCTCTCCGGACGTCAACGACCCGGCCAAGCGCGCCACCACCTTCGACGCCATGCAGGCCGCCTACGCCGAGCAGGTCCACGCCCTGATGGACGGCGGCGTGCACCTTTTGCTGATCGAGACCATCTTCGACACCCTGGTGGCCAAGGCCGCCATCGCCGCGGCACTGCAGGTCTTCGAAGAGCGAGGCGCCCGGCTGCCGCTCATGATCAGCGGCACCATCAGCGACAAGAGCGGCCGCACGCTTTCCGGGCAGCTGGTCGATGCCTTTTGGCTGTCGGTGGAACACGCTCGCCCGCTCAGCGTGGGCCTCAACTGCGGCCTCGGCGCCACGGAGATGCGCCAGTACGTGGCCGAGCTCTCGAAGCTCTCGCCGAGCTTTATCAGTGCCTACCCCAACGCCGGCCTGCCCAACGCCATGGGCGAGTATGACGAGGCGCCCGCGCGCACGGCCGAGCTTCTGCGCGAGTATGCCGAGGCGGGGCTGGTCAACGTGGTCGGCGGCTGCTGCGGCACCAGCGACAGGCACATCGCTGCCATCGCCGAGGCCCTCGAGGGCGTCAAGCCCCGCACGCCGGCCGCGCCCCGAAGCTACTCCGGCTTCAGTGGACTCGAGGCCCAGTATGTGCGCCCTGAGGATAACTTCCAGATGGTCGGCGAACGCACCAACGTGGCCGGCTCGCGCAAATTCCTGCGCCTGATCCGCGACGAAGCCTTCAACGAAGCCCTGGACGTCGCGCTCGACCAGGTGCGCGGTGGCGCCAACGTGCTCGACGTCAACATGGACGAGGGCATGCTCGAATCCCAGAGCTGCATGACCACGTTTTTGAACCTGGTCGCCACCGAGCCCGAGATCGCGCGGCTGCCTATTATGATCGACAGCTCCAAGTGGTCGGTGATCGAGGCCGGCCTCAAGTGCACCCAGGGCAAGAGCATCGTCAACTCCATCAGCCTCAAGGAGGGTGAAGAGCCCTTCCTGGAGCAGGCACGGCGCATCCGCCGCTACGGAGCCGGGGTGGTGGTGATGGCCTTTGACGAGGTGGGTCAGGCCGACACCGTCGAGCGCAAGGTCGAAATCTGCAAACGCGCCTATGACTTGCTGATCGAAAAGGCCGGCTTTGCGCCCCACGACATCATCTTCGATCCGAACGTCCTGGCCATCGCCACCGGCATGGAGGAGCACGACCGCTACGCCATCAACTTCATCGAGGCCACGCGCCAGATCAAAAAGCTCTGCCCCGGCGCGCTCATCAGCGGCGGCATCAGCAACCTCAGCTTTTCGTTCCGCGGCAACGACGTGGTGCGCGAGGCCCTCAACGCTGCCTTTCTCTACCACGCCATCGAGGCGGGCCTCGACATGGGCATCGTCAACGCCGGCCAGCTCACCGTCTACGACGACATCGACCCGGAGCTGCGCCAGCACATCGAAGACGTGCTCTTCGCGCGCCGTCCCGACGCCACCGAGCGTCTGATCGAGTTGTCCGCGCGTTTCAAGGGCAAGGGCACGCAGCGCGTGGTCGATCTCAGCTGGCGCGAGGCCGAGGTCGAGGCGCGCATCGAGCACGCCCTGGTCCACGGCGTCGGCGAGTACATCGTGCAGGACGTGGCGGAGGCTCTCGAGAAGTACGGCCGGCCGCTGACGGTGATCGAAAAGCCGCTGATGGACGGCATGCGCGTGGTGGGCGACCGTTTCGGCGCCGGCAAGATGTTTCTGCCCCAGGTGGTCAAGAGCGCCCGCGTCATGAAGCAGGGCGTCGGCTACCTCACTCCCTTCATGGAAGCCGAGCGCGAAGAGGGCGGCAAAAGCACCCAGGGCACCATTGTGCTGGCCACCGTCAAGGGCGACGTGCACGACATCGGCAAGAACATCGTCTCGGTGGTTCTGCAGTGCAATAACTACGAGGTGATAGACCTGGGCGTGATGGTGCCGGCCGACAAGATCCTGGCCGCCGTGCTCGAGCACGAGGCTGACATCGTGGGCCTGAGCGGCCTGATCACGCCGTCGCTCGACGAAATGGTCACGGTGGCGCGCGAGATGGAGCGGCGCGAAATGCAGCAGCCGCTGCTGATCGGCGGCGCCACCACCAGCCGCGAGCACACGGCCGTGAAGATCGCTCCCAGCTATGAGCGTCCCGCGGTGCACGTGCTCGACGCCTCGCGCGTGGTCTCGGTGGTGGGCGAACTCATCGACCCGGCCAAGCGCCGTGTCTTCGATGGGGAAAACAGAAAGGCCCAGGAGCGGCTGCGCGTGATCCACCAGCGCAAGCGCAGGGCGCCGAGCTACAGCTACGCCGAGGCCCGCGAGCGGCGTCCGCAGCTGGAGTTCTCGGCGCAGACGGTGGCGAGCCCCGCGCGCATCGGTCGGCGCGTGCTCGCCGACTACGACCTGGGCCAGCTGGTCGACTACATTGACTGGACCTTTTTCTTCCACGCCTGGGGGCTGCGAGGCACCTATCCGGCCCTGCTCGATCATCCCGAGCGCGGCGCTGCTGCCCGTCCGCTCTTCGACGACGCCCGCCGTATGCTCGACCGCATCGTTTCCGAGCGGCTTTTGCGCGCCGACGGCGTCTGGGGCCTGTGGCCGGCCGTCGGCGACGGCGACAGCATCGAGCTTTTCGCCGACGCCGAGCGCAGCCAGAGCCTGGCCAAGTTCCCCATGCTGCGCCAGCAGAGCAAGCGCGAGCCGGAGCAGCCGAGCCTCTCGCTCGCCGACTTCGTCGCCCCGCGCGAGGCCGCCGTCGTCGATCACGTGGGCGCCTTTGCGGTCACCGCCGGCAGCGGTGCCGACGCCCTGGTGGCCGAGTATGAAGCGGCCCACGACGACTACAGCGCCATCCTCGTCAAGGCCCTGGCCGACCGCCTGGCCGAAGCCTTCGCCGAGCGCTTGCACCAATTGGCGCGCGCCCAGTGGGGCATCGCCGACGACGCCGCGCTCACGCCGGCTGACCTGATCGCAGAACGCTTCCGCGGCATCCGCCCGGCCTTCGGCTACCCGGCCTGTCCCGACCACAGCGAAAAGCGCACGCTGCTGACGTTGCTGGGCGCGGACGAGGCTGGCATCGCCTTGACCGAGGGTTTTTCGATGACGCCGGCGGCCTCGGTCAGCGGCCTCTACTTCGCCCACCCCGAAGCGCGCTATTTCAGCGTGGGACTCGTTGGTCGCGATCAGGTCGAGGCCTACGCCGAGCAGAAGGGCGAGAGCCTCGAGCAGGTCGAACAATGGCTGGCGCCGAACCTGGGCTACGAGCCCTGAGCTTGCCCATGTTTGGGCTCGCCAAAGAATAACATCCCCCTTTTGCACGCGTCGGCGGGCACGCACGCGCCGTGCGTCCTCGAAGAATTCCTCGATGTACCTCGGGTATGACTGCGGATTCTTCTCCGGGCGCCGTCGCGTTCGCACTCCTCCGTCACGCACCAAAGGGGGAAGTTAGTCTTTCGCGAGCCCTTTCGAGACCAGCACATCGTCATCACCGGCGGCTTCAGTGGGGCGGGCAAAGCCCTGGCGGCGCAGCTCTTGAGCCGCGGTGCCCGCGGAGCCCGATTCGACGCGATCTGGCACCATTTGGCACACGGTTGCGGCGAGGCGGGAGGTCCTTTCAAGGTGGGTTTGTGGTGGCACGAGAGTTGCTACATCACGGTGTATGAGGACTTCCACCAAGCACGAGTGTTCGCTGCTCCTCCTTTGCCTGGGACTGGCCGCGTGCGAGAGTTCGCGCTCGCGCGTGCTTGATGACAGCGTTACGTCTGACGCGTCCGTGCCGCGCGGCGCCGTGAGTACGACTGCTGAGACCGTAGTACCATTCGACGCGGGCCCGGAAACCGCGCCTGCCCCGGGTGGACAACCTCCCATCTGTGAATGGCCCGACCCCGATGCGTTCTGCCAGCTCGACTGGGACCAGGCGTTCGAATCGATGCGGTTTCCCGAGAGCCTCTGGTTGCTTCGCAAAAGCGCGTGCAGTGAGAAAACCTCGCCGGTTCTGGGGGAGGCAACGGTTTGCGCCTGCGAATACGAGTCTGTCGGCAGGGAAGTGTCGGTCGAGAAAAGCCTTGTGAGGAGGAGAGCACCGGGGGCTGAAGCACCAGGAGGGTGCGCGGTGTACTCGCGCAAACGCTACACTTGCCTGATGGAGCCAGGGGAGTTCAAAGGTTGCGATCCAGAGCTGCCCGATTCGAGTTGCATTGCGGCCTGCGAGTTGGTCGCCGAACGCCATAATGCCATCGATGCACCGGCCTCCGATGCCGAGGTGTTGATGACGGGCTGCGAAGCGAGCCCCCGGTTTCGATGCGAATCGCGGGACTGCTACGTGGTCGGTCGGATCGACGAACGATGCGTGGTGGGAAATGGTCTGCCTTTGCTCCAAGTTACGGATTGCTCGCTTTCGCCCGAAGGAACTTTGGAACGCGCCATCGGTGAATGTTTGTCCGCGGATGGCGAGGACGCTGGCGTCGACGGGCAGGACGCCGGTTGGTAATGGACTGCCCGCCCAACTCCACGTAGTCGTTGCAGGTCGGGCCGGGAGCCCGTGCACGGCGAGGCCGAACATCGCTCCCGTTCGTAGGATGTTGTCGGCCAGGCCAGGGTCGAGCAGCTGTCTCTGAGGTCCCGCAGGACGTCGGCACTGTGACCGCGGATGTGGGTGAAAGGTCGCCGTTCCAGCACTCGAACCCAAGCAGTCATACGTCGGACTTTGCTGTGGTCCATTGAAACGCAGATGGTTTCCTCTGCGCACCCCGACAGTTGCGGAGTCATGGGAAGCCATTCGAACTCACGGTCAGGACGCGCTATTCTAGTGCCCATGAATACGCGACGACTCACGCTCACCTTTTCGCTACTTACCTGCTTGTTGATGGTCTTCGGATGCAAGACCAGCGCAAGCCTCGAGGCCAGTGCCGGTTCGAGTTCCGGCGGCGAGTCGATGTCCTCCGACGACGACGATCGCGACGTGGCCAGCAGCCGCCAGGCCTTGAGCCGAAGGGCCGACCCCGGCGAGTCTTCAGGGGACTCGGAAGCGGCGGCAGGTGGCTCTGATGCGGCGTCCGACAAGGGCGCCGCCGCGTCGTCGGACTCGGCTTCCGATGCTTCGGCTGCGAGCGCGGGAGACAAGGCCCCGGCGTCAACCTCCGACCGCAATCGCGGCCACGGCAACGACGCCGACGGCCACGACGAGGACAACCCCGGCAAGGCCAAGGGCAAGTCCAAAGCCAAAGGCAAAGCCAAGGGTAAAGCCAAGGCGGCCTCCACGGGCGATCATGACCGCGGCCACGGCAACGACGCCGACGGCCACGACGAGGACAACCCCGGCAAGAGCCAAGGACCGAAGTCGGCGAAGAAGTAGGGACGTCGCCCGCGTCTTGCTCCAGGCACCCGCGCGCCGGGGCGAACTTGCCAGCCGCGGCCCCGGTCGTGTAGGCAACGGTCCATGGCGGATGCAGCGGAGCGGGGCCAGTGGCACTCGCGGCTGGGCTTCGTGCTCGCCGCGGCCGGTTCGGCGGTTGGCCTCGGCAACATCTGGAAGTTCCCCTACATCACCGGCGAAAACGGGGGCGGCTTCTTCGTCCTGATCTACCTCGGCTGTGTGGCCCTGGTGGGGCTTCCGATCATGACCGCCGAGATCTTGCTCGGCCGCGCCGCCCAGCGCTCGCCGGTGGGCGCCTTTCGCAAGCTCTCGGCGTCGGGTAGCCCATGGGTGTCGGCGGGCTTCTTGGGCGTGGCCGCGGCCTTCGTGATCCTCTCCTATTACAGCATCGTCGCCGGTTGGGCGCTGCACTACACCTGGCTATCCATCAGCGGCGCGCTTTCCGGCAAGGACTCCGAAGCGGTCGGAGCCGTCTTCGGTGAACTCTACCAATCCCCCGGCCTCAACCTCTTCTGGCATGCGCTCTTCATGGGCCTGACGATGGTGGTGGTCTGGTCCGGCGTGCAGCGAGGCATCGAGCGCTGGGCGCGCGTACTGATGCCGGCCATGTTCATCGCCCTTCTGGCCATGTTGGTCTACTGCGTGCAGCTGCCCGGCTTCGGACCCGCCCTCGACTTCGTCTTCGGAGCCCACTCCGAAAAACTCACCGCCGCCTCCGTGCTCGAGGCCCTCGGCCATTCCTTCTTCACGCTCTCGCTCGGCATGGGCGCCATGCTGACCTACGGCTCCTACTTCGACCGCGAGGGCGACGCCGTGAAGGCCTCCCTGGCGATCGGCCTGCTCGACACGGCCGTGGCGCTCTTGGCCTGCATGGTGCTGTTCCCCATCACCTTCAGCCACGGCATGGAAGCGGCGGCGGGCCCGGGCCTGGTCTTCAAGGGCATCCCCATGGCCCTCGGAGAGCTGCCCTTCGGCCGCCTGCTATCGACGATCTTCTTCGCGCTGCTGGTCTTCGCCGCCCTGACCAGCGCCATCTCTCTGCTCGAGGTCACAACCGCCTATTTGATCGACGAACGCGGCTGGCCCCGGCGCCGCGCCACGCTGGTGACAGGAACGCTGGTGGCGCTGCTCGGCGTGCCCTCGGCCCTCAGCGGCTCGTCCGCGCTCTTCGGAAGCGGCCTGCAAGAGCGGCTCGGACGCAACTGGTTCGACTTCTTCGACTACCTGGCCTCCAACTGGATGCTGCCGCTTGGCGGCATGCTCACTGCGCTCTTCGTCGGCTATCGTCTGGACGCCGCCTTGCGCCAGGAGGAGTTCCTGCGCGGCACCACCCTCGGCAGCCTCTACCGCGCCTGGCTCGGCCTCTTGCGCTACCTGGTGCCCGTGGGCATGGCTCTGGTCTTCCTCAACGCCCTGGGCGTGCTCTGAGCCCAGACTCGCGGCACTGAATGCTACTGAATATTGCTCTCGTCGTGGCCGCCCGAGGTCAGTAGCGGCAGCCAGCGCTCGTCGCCATCGAGGAAGACCTTCTGGAAGGCCAGGCCCCAGGCGCCCTGCTCACCTGCGCCGGAGGAAGGCTGACCGGCGTGGCCGGAGGTGACCGTCACCCTCATCTTGGACGTCGAGGCCGGCAGTCCCGCGTAGAGCGGTGTTCCGTGGGAGAGGCAGGAGGCGATGGTGTCGCTGGAGCCGCACGTAACCAACGTGGGCACGGTGATGCCCGCGCTGACAGGTCCCCAGGGCATGATGGCGACCGAACTTCGCAACGAGGGATCCGTGGTGGAAGCGTAGGTCGTGCCGCCGCCGCCCATGGAGAAGCCGGAGGTGCCATAGCGCCCCGCCAGCTTGCCGAAGATGGGGCTGCCGGACTTCTCGTTCTCCGCCTTGAGCCCCTCGATGCCGGTGTTGAGCTTGCGCCCGCGGGTGCTCGGCTGGTCGCTACCCAGGGTCTCGATGATCATGGCCACGATTCCGTAGGACGCGTAGAGCGGGCCCCAGCCGCTGGTCTGCGCCAACGCACTACAACCGCCGCTTCCCAAGTAGCCGTCGGAGACCGCCACCGCCGAAAACGGCGGCTCGGCGTCCGTGGGATAGTAGATGCAGCCGACTCCGGCCAGGCTGTAGCTGTCGGTGCCGTAGGGGCCGGGGTCCGAGGTGCGCGCTGCTGGAGGCGTGTCGCGGCAGATGCAGTCACCGTCTGCGCAGCAGCTGCCGGCCGCCACCATGGTGTCCGGGTCGTCGCTGCCCGCGGCGCCGCCGGTGCCGGCGCTGCCATCGATGCCGGCGGCACCCATCATCATGTCGCCGCTGCCGGCGACTCCGCCCGCGCTGCCGTCGGCCATCGGATCACCGCCGGGGGGCTGTATCGTCGGCGTTTGATCGGAGCCGGAACCCCCCGTCATCGGGTCGCTACCGGTCGCCGGTGTCAGGCTGCTGTCGCCGGGCATCGTCGCCGCCGACCCCCCTGGGGTGGTCGGCGCACCCGCGGGACCGAACCCGCCAACCGGCGCGCCCGGGACCGTATTGCCGTCGTTTCCGCTGCCCCCACCGCTGCCGCAGGCGCCTGCGAGCATCGTCGTGATGGCAAGGGCCAGGGCGCTCGTGACACCCATGGCGGGGGTTCGCACAGGGCTCTGGTGTGATCGGCTCGCAGATAGTCTCACGGTAGTCTCCGTCATTGCGGCGAACGCTCGGTCGCGCGCGGTGCGACCTGGGCGTCGGATCCGGTCGACGGAACACTTTCGAACCGCCGACTACACAGCAGGACACTAGCTCACACTGGATGCGCCGAAACCGGGTCCACGGCACAATGGCATCGGCGGCTAGTCGAATCGGCCCCCGAGGCTAGAGCGCCGACCGGTTTGAAATCGCCGCTCCAGGGGCGCGCGTCAGTGGCCTGCTTCGGGGCCCGAGGAGACCGCCACCGATTGGCTCCGGTGGGCGAGCGGCGTGGTTCCGGTCCAACGTTTGAACGCGCGATGGAACGACTCCACGTGGGAGAAGCCCAGCATAAACGCGACCTCGGCCAGTGGACGGCTGGAGTTGGCGACCAACGACAGCGCGAGCGTGCTGCGAACCGCATCCAGCTCCTCGGCGAAGGTCGTGCCCTCCTGCTGCAGCCGCCGGCTCAGCGTTCGTCTGCTCATCGAGAGGCTGCGGGCGATGACCGGCACGCTGGCGTCGCCGTGCTCTCGGAGCTGCCGCTCGATGGTGCGACGAACCCGCGCTCTCAGTCCGGCGGTGCGCGTCATGTCGTGGACCACGCCATCGAGGTGGTTGCGAAGTATCTCGTGCAACTGCGGGTCTGCGCCCGGCTGCGGGGCCCGCTCGTAGGAGTCGTCGATGGCGAAAGCATGAAACGGGGCGTTGAAGCGCAGCTTCGCACCCGGGAAGCAGCGCACGTGGGTGCCGGGGTCGCGGGGCGTGCCGTAGGGAAACCAGCACTCGAGCTGCGAGGTGAAGGGCGTGCGTTTGCCGACGTGCAGGGTGTAGGCCGAACTCATGGCCATGTCGGCCACCGTGGTCGGCCAGGAGGTCTCGTCGACCAGCCTGAGCAGGCCCCCACCGCGCCGGGGCTCGAGGAAGATTCGATAGCCGTCGGCCTGGAGCGCCGCGTAGCGACCGGCGTCCTCCAGGGCTTCGCGTACCGTCGGGGCTGAGCGCAGCAGATAGTCCAGGGGCCCCAGCTCGCCGAGGCAGAAGTGGGTGCCCAATTCGATGCCGAGGTATTTTTCGCCCAGGAGGTCGGCGGCGCTCTCGATGGCTCCGTGCAACAACTCGATGGGCACGCGCTCATCGTGGTCCGCGGCACGCAGGGGCTCGGGTATGAAGTCCGGATCGATGTGCCGCGCGCGAAGCAGTCGCAACAGCGGGTTGACCAGGCGTGCGGCGCCCAGGGCAGTCATGGCCGCCCTCGTTCGCTTGGGTTGGATGTGTCAACCATTTCCCAAATCCATTGCCGCCGTGCCGAAACTAGCCCGAGTTGGCTCGGAATGCTCCTGTTCCTGCGCAAAAAAGGGGCAGTGTCGCCCTCGACTTTTCGTCTGCTGCCTTCCCGCAGCGTTCCGCCTGGAGAAAAAGTCCTGTGATTACATGGACCTGGTCGCGGGTAGGGGGCGCTGGCGAGCGCCGCCGGCCCATGCGTGAACGGTCCGCCGGCACCGCCTTCGAGGGGAGAAGAGACGCTGCCTGCCGCAGAGCGTCGATCGGTGCCGACCGCGGACCGCAGGCGCTCGAGCCTACCAAACCGTGCGACGCCACCTCGAGCGCCCGTCAGGGTGGCGCCGAAGGGGCACCGGGCAGCCTGCGGTGGTCCCGCCGCCCACGTGCACAGCGCATGGGCGGAGCAGCCGAGCGCTGCCGCTGGCGAGCAGCCCGATCGGCAAAAGCGCTTTCGAGGCGCGCTCCGACACCACCAGGGTTGAACTCGCGCGACAGCTCGCCCGAGCGTTGCGACATCGCCTGCCGCCAGCCGCGTAGCTCCTACTTCGGCCGCACCGTGCGCCGCTCGCTACCGCCCCGGTAGCCCCGGCCCCGCGTTCGCGAACCGTGATGGTGATGCGGACCCCAATAGCCCACACCCATCCCACCATAGGGTCCGTAGACCCAGCTGCAGGTCGGGTTCCAGCAATAGCCCCAGTTCCGGTAGCGAAAATAGGCCGGGTGGCGGTAGTCGTAGAGCACGTAGGCGCTCTGGCTGTAGTAGCCGCGGGGCCGATAGGCGAAGGGCGTGCGCTGACGGTAGGGCCCGTCGGCGGTGTGCACCGCCCACAGCAGGCGAAAGCCGCGCAGGTCCCGCGGCCGCGCGCCCGGCGGCAGCTCGAAGAAGAAGTCGCGCTCGCCGATGGTGCCCGGCGCGACGACCAGGTCCGAGGCCCGCTGCGGTCTGAGGGCGCTGACGCTGTAGCCCTGCAGGTGCACCGGCGACAGCACCACCTCGTCCTTGGGCAGTCGCGCCTCGCCCTTGCCGGTGTTGTTGATGACGAAGCCCACGTGCAGGTAGCTGCGTTCCCCTTCGCCTACCCTGTTGATGACCGCTCCCCGCGACCACAGCTTGGCCTCGCCAAAGTCGCCGCCGGGGCCCTTGAGCGTATAGAAGGCCGCCTCGTGGCCCGCCTCGGTGAGCCCCTCCACGTGCTCCAGCGGGCGAAAGTGGCGCACGCCGCTGCTGGCGCATCCCGAAACGAGGTACGCGGCCAGCATCGCCGCCAGGGATCGCCAAATCACGCGCTGCCTCGCCACAAGGGCATTGTAGCCCAAGGCCCAGACATTGCCCGGAGTCGTCTCGCCGCGGCAGGATGGGCCCCGATGGCCGAAGAATCCGCCCGCGCAGTTGGCGTTCCCCCCGAGGTGCTGGCGGCCTACGGCTGGGCCGGCGCCACCTGTGAGTCCGTTCCCAGCCTGATCAACCGCACCTTTCGGTTGCAACCCGGCACCGGCCAGGGCGCCGTCCTGCAGCGCCTGCACGCGATCTTCGCGCCCGAGGTCAACCTTGACATCGAAGCGGTCACGCGCCGCCTGCAGGAGCGGGGTGTGCCCACCCCCCGACTCCTGCGCACCGTCGACGATCGCCCCTGGACCGAGCACCAAGGCGCTTTCTGGCGGGCGCTGAGCCTCGAGCCCGGCGTCACCCACCACACGCTCACGAGCCCGGTCCAGGCCCACTCGGCCGGACTCGCGGTCGGCCGCTTCCACCGGGCCCTTTTCGACTTCGACTACGCCTTCAAGGCCGCGCGCAGCGGGGTGCACGATACCGCGGCCCACCTCGAGGGCCTGCAAGCCGCGCTCGCCACGCCCGCAGCCGTCGCTGACCCCGAGGTGCAGCAGCTGGGTTGCGAGATCCTCGATGCCGCCCACGTGCTGTCCCGACATGGGGAGCTGTCCTCCCTGCCCCTGCGCATCTGTCATGGTGACCTGAAGATCTCGAACCTGCTCTTCGAGGCCGGAGACGAGGGCAGGGCGCTGTGCCTGATCGATCTCGACACGGTCGCCCCGCAGCAGCTGGCCTACGAGCTCGGCGATGCCCTGCGCTCCTGGTGCAACAGCCGCCCCGAGGACGCCCCGCAGCCGAACTTCGACGAAGCGATCTTCGAGGCTGGCCTGCGCGGCTACGCCGTGGGCTCGAAGGGGCTGGCCAGCGCCGCCGAGTGGGCTTCCATCGTAGCGGGCGTGCAGACCGTGGCCCTGGAACTCAGCAGCCGCTTCGCCCGCGACGCCATCGAACTCAGCCGCTTCGGCTGGGATCCCGATCGCTATCCCAGCCGCCGCGCCCACAACCTGGCCCGCGCTCGATCGCAGCTGGCGCTGTCGAGGTTGATCGCCGGGCGCGCACAGGCCCTGGGCGACCTCGCTGAACGCGTGCGCCAGGGCGTCTGAAATCCGACCGCTTCGACGCCTTGGATAAAGCGTCGGGCTTTCCAAGGTCCGCGGGCTTTGGTATGGGGCTAGCCGGTTGATCCCCCCAGTAGCGGCTGAGTCGGACGCGAATGACCGAGTCCGCTGCTTCAGCCCCGCGCCGGCGCGGTTCCGAGCGCGTTCGTCTACCGGGGGCACTTGTGCCCCTCTCTTTTGAGCCCCCCTCTTTTGAGCCCCCCCTGCCAGCGAAAAGACGATGGCTGTTCACCAGATTCGCAAAGGCCTGGACCTTCCGATCTCGGGCGAGCCGAAGCAGGAGATCGACGCGACGCGTCCCAAGATTACGCGCGTGGCGATCGTCGCCGACGACTTCCCGGGCATGAAGCCGCGCATGGAGGTTCGCGAAGGCGATACCGTCAAGCGCGGCCAGTTGCTGTTCGAAGATCGCAAGACACCGGGCGTCTTCTATACGGCGCCGGGCGCCGGACGCGTGGTCGGCATCAACCGCGGCGCCAAGCGGGCGCTGCAGTCGGTGGTGATCCATTTGAGCGAGAGCGAGCGCGCCCTCGAAGTCAGCGACGACGAAGTCGTGCGCTTCGAGAGCTTCACCGGCAAACCCGCCACCGAGCTCAGCCGCGAGCAGGTGGTCGCGCTCTTGACCGAGTCCGGACTGTGGACTGCCCTGCGCAAGCGCCCCTTCAGCAAGGTGCCTTCGCCCAAGGACAAGCCTACCGCGCTCTTCGTCAATGCCATGGACACCAATCCACTGGCGGCCAAGCCCGAGCCCATCATTGAGGCGCGCAAGGCCGACTTCGAGCGCGGCCTCAGCGTGCTCGGCAAGCTCTGCGACGCAAAGCCCTACCTCTGCGTGGCGGCCGGCTCGCCGCTCCTGAGTTCTGTGAAGGCCGACGTCTCGGTGGAGCAATTCGCGGGACCCCATCCGGCTGGCACCACCGGCGTGCATGTGCACACGCTCAAGCCCGTCAGCCGCAAGCGCGAGGTCTGGTCCATCGGCTACCAGGACGTGCTGGCCGTGGGCAAGCTCTTCGAAAGCGGTGCGCTGGACGTCGATCGGGTGGTCTCGGTGGCCGGGCCGATCGTGGCCGAGCCGCGCCTGGTGCGCACGCGCCTGGGCGCCGCCCTCGACGAGATCCTGCCCCGCGAGGGCCTCAAGCCCGGGCCCGCTGGCGAGTATGCCGACGCCGACTACCGCCTGATCTCGGGCTCGGTGCTGTCGGGCAAGCGTGCCCACAACGGGGTCTTCAGCTTCCTCGGCCGCTACCACGTGCAGGTCTCGGCCCTGCGCGAAGGGCGCGAGCGCGAATTTCTCGGCTGGCTGGCGCCCGGTGGTGATCGCTTCTCGATCATCCCCACCTTCATCTCGAAGTTCATCGGCGGCTCTCAGCGCTTCGACTTCAGCACCTCCACCAACGGCTCGCCGCGCGCCATGGTGCCCATCGGCATGTACGAGCGCGTGATGCCCATGGACATCATGCCCACCTTCCTCCTGCGCTCGCTGATGATCGGCGACGTGGAGCAGGCCGAGAAGCTGGGCTGCCTCGAGCTCGACGAAGAAGATTTGGCCCTGTGCACTTTCGTATGCCCGGGCAAGGTCAACTACGGCCCGATCCTGCGAGCCAACCTCGACACGATCGAGAAGGAGGGCTGATGAAGAAGCTGCGCGAGATCCTGGACAAGCAGGCGCCGCTCTTCGAAAAGGGCGGCAAGTTCGAGAAGCTGTATCCGGTCTACGAGGCCCACGACACCCTGCTGTTCACCCCCGGTGAGGTGACGCGAACCGCCTCCCACGTGCGCGACGGCCTGGACCTCAAGCGCATGATGATCACCGTGGTGGTGGCGCTCGTGCCGTGCATCCTGATGGCCCTCTACAACACGGGCTACCAGATCCACCACGCCATCAGCCTCGGCGCCCAGCCTCTCGACAGCTGGCAGACGGCCCTTTACAGCGCCCTCGGCCTGGGCTTCGACCCGCAAAACGGCCTGGGTAATTTCCTGCACGGGGCCTGCTATTATTTGCCCATCTTCGTCGCCTGCTTCGCCACCGGCGGCCTGGTCGAGGTGACCACGGCGGTGCTACGCAAGCACGAGGTCAACGAGGGCTTCCTGGTCACGGGCATGCTGATCCCGCTGACGCTGCCGGCGACGATCCCGCTGTGGCAGGTGGTGCTCGGCACCGCCTTCGGCGTGATCATCGGCAAGGAGGTCTTCGGCGGCACCGGCATGAACTTCCTGAACCCGGCCCTGACGGCGCGCGCCTTTCTCTTCTTCGCCTATCCGGCGCAGATCAGCGGCGACGAGGTCTGGGTAGCGGCCAACTTCGCCGGTGTCGACAGCTACAGCGGCGCCACCTGGCTGTCCCGCGCGGCGGCCGACCCGGCGGCGGTCAGCGCCGCGGGCGACGCTCTGTTCATGGACGCGTTTTTGGGCCGCATCCCCGGCTCCATGGGCGAGACCTCGGCCCTGGCATGTCTGCTCGGGGCGCTCGTATTGGTCATCACCCGCGTAGGCTCCTTCCGCACCATGTTGGGGGTCGCGGCAGGCACCTTCTGCATGGGCGTTCTCTTCAACATGATCGGCTCCGAGACCAACCCGATGATCAACCTGCCGCCGTACATGCACTTCGTACTTGGCGGTTGGGCCTTCGGCACGGTCTTCATGGCGACCGACCCGGTCTCCTCGGCTTTCACCGACAGCGGCAAGTGGGTCTACGGCCTGTGCATCGGAGTGCTGGTGGTGCTGGTACGCGCCGTCAACCCGGCCTACCCCGAGGGCATGATGCTGGCGATCCTCTTCATGAACATGTTCGCGCCGCTGATCGACCACTTCGTCGTTCAGGACAACATCAAGCGACGGGAGGCGCGCTATGCAGCATAGCACCGGCTTCATCGTGATGTTCGCGGCCGCCATCTGCGTGGTCTGCTCGATCTTCGTCAGCGGATCGGCGGTACTGCTCAAGGATCGGCAACTCGAGAACAAGATCCTCGACCGCCAGACCAAGGTGCTGGACGTGGCAGGACTGGTCGAAGAGGGCCAGAGCCTGAGCCGCGCCCAGGTGCTGGAGCTGTTCGAAAAGAACATCGAGGCCGTGGTGGTCGACCTCGAGAGCGGCGACGTGGCCGAGGGCGTCGACGCCCAAAGCTTCGACCAGGCCCGCGCTGCCAAGGATCCGGCCCAGAGCAAGGAAGCGCCCGAAAACGACGCCAAGGTGCGGCGCATCCCCAACCAGGCCCTGGTCTACCAGGTCAAGCAAGAGGGCAAGGTCAGCATGGTGATCCTGCCGGTCGAGGGCAAAGGCCTGTGGTCGACGCTCTACGGTTTCGTCGCCATCGATGCTGACGGCAACACCATCCGCGGCCTGACCTTCTACCAGCACGCCGAGACCCCGGGTCTGGGCGGCGAGGTCGACAACCCCAGCTGGAAGGCGCTGTGGCCAGGCCGCAAGGCCTTCGACTCGAGCTGGCAGCCCGTGATCGAGGTCAAGAAGGGCGCCGCCGGCCCGGCCGCCGAAGACCCGCACCACGTTGACGGCCTCTCGGGCGCGACCCTGACCAGCCGCGGCGTCACCCACCTTCTGCGCTTCTGGTTGGGCGAGCACGGATTTGGGCCCTACATGGCCAAGTTCCGCGGCCAGCACGCGGGTTGAGGAGCATCTGAGATGAGTGCCAAAGAACGCGAAGCCGTCATCGACCCGCTCTTCAACAATAACCCCATCGCCCTGCAGGTGCTCGGCATCTGCTCGGCCTTGGCGGTGACCACCAAGCTCGAGACCGCGCTGGTCATGAGCGCTGCGGTCACGGGCGTGCTGATCTTTTCGAACCTGGCCATCAGCCTGATCCGCAACCAGATCCCGTCCAGCATCCGCATCATCGTGCAGCTGACGGTGATCGCCTCGCTGGTGATCATCTGCGATCAGATCCTCAAGGCCTACGTCTACAACATCAGCAAGCAGCTTTCGGTCTTCGTGGGCCTGATCATCACCAACTGCATCATCATGGGGCGTGCCGAGGCCTTTGCGATGCAGAACGGGCTCAAGCTCAGCTTCATGGACGCCGTGGGCAATGGCCTCGGCTACAGCGTGGTGCTGATCGCCGTGGCCTTCGTGCGCGAGCTTTTCGGCTCGGGCAAGCTCTTCGGCGTCACGATTCTCAAACCGGTCACCGAAGGTGGTTGGTACGTGCCCAATGGCCTGATGGTGCTCGCCCCCGCGGCGTTCTTCCTGATCGGCTTCTTCATCTGGGCGATTCGCAGCTGGAAACCCGACCAAGTCGAGGAGGACTTCAGTGTTGGAGCACTACTTGAGCTTAGCCACGAAGGCGATATTCGTTGAGAATATGGCGCTAGCCTTCTTCTTGGGCATGTGCTCGTTTCTGGCCGTGTCCAAGAAGGTTGAGACCGCGATCGGTCTCGGAGGGGCGGTGATCTTCGTCCTGGGCATCACCTGTCCCCTCAACCAAGCGTTGACCGAGAGCGTGCTCAAGGAGGGCTCGCTCAGCTGGGCCGGCTTGCCCACGCTGGACCTCTCCTTTCTCTCGTTTCTGACCCTGATCGGCACCATCGCCGCCATGGTTCAGATCGTCGAGATGGCCCTCGATCGCTACTGGCCGGGTCTCTACAATGCCCTGGGCGTCTTTTTGCCGCTGATCGCCGTCAACTGCGCCATCCTGGGGGCCTCGCTCTTCATGGTGGAGCGCGACTACGGCCTAGGTGAGGCGACGGTCTTCGGCGTGGGCTCCGGCATCGGCTGGGCGCTGGCCATCGTGGCGCTCGCGGCGGTGCGCGAGAAGCTGCGCTACAGCAACGTGCCGGCTCCCCTGCGCGGGCTGGGCATTACCTTCATCGTGGTGGGGCTGATGTCCATCGGCTTCATGGTCTTCTCGGGGATCCAGCTCTAGGGCCTGGTTCAGAACATGGTCCAGGGCATGGAGACGCAAGCAATGCACACCCTTTCGATCGCACGCGCGATGCACCTTTGGAGGCGTCCATGGTGACCGTCATCTACGGCGTCGTTGGCTTCACGGTCATGATCCTGGCGCTGGTCGCGGTGCTGCTGGTTGCCCGCAACAAGCTGGTGCCTAGCGGCGAAGTCACGATCACGGTCAACGACGACCCCAACAAGGCGCTCAAGACCCAGAGCGGCGGCACGCTCCTGGGCACGCTGTCGGCCAACCGCATCTTCATTCCCTCGGCCTGCGGCGGCAAGGGCAGCTGCGGCGTCTGCAAGGTCAACATTCAAGAGGGTGGCGGCGCCATGCTGCCGACCGAGGAGGGGCATATCTCCCGCGGCGAGGCGCGCGAGGGCTGCCGTCTGTCCTGCCAGGTCAAGGTCAAGGACGACATGAAGATCGAGCTGCCGCCCGAGATCTTCAGTGTCCAGCAGTGGAAGTGCAAGGTGCGCTCCAACGAGAACGTGGCCACCTTCATCAAGGAGTTGGTGCTGGAGCTGCCCGCTGGCGAGGCCGTTCCCTTCCGGGCCGGCGGCTACATCCAGATCGAGTGCCCGCCCCACGTGGTCAACTACAAGGACTTCGACATCCAGCCCGAGTACCGCGAGGACTGGGATAAGTTCGACGTCTGGCGCTACGTCTCGAAGGTCGACGAGGCCGTCACCCGCGCCTACTCGATGGCGAACTACCCCGAGGAAGAGGGCATCATCATGCTCAACGTCCGCATCGCCTCGCCGCCTCCGCGGCAGCCGGACGTGCCTCCTGGCATCATGTCGTCCTACATCTTCGGGCTCAAACCCGGCGACGAGGTCACCATCTCGGGCCCCTTCGGCGAGTTCTTCGCCAAGGACACCGACAACGAGATGGTCTTCATCGGCGGCGGCGCGGGCATGGCGCCCATGCGCTCGCACATCTTCGACCAGTTCAAGCGTCTCAGCAGCAAGCGCAAGGTCAGCTACTGGTACGGCGCCCGCAGCCTGCGTGAAGCCTTCTACCAGGACCACTTCGACGCCATCGCCGCCGACAATCCGAACTTCGAGTGGCACCTGGCCCTGTCCGATCCGCTGCCCGAGGACAACTGGGATGGGCTCACGGGCTTCATTCACCAGGTGTTGTACGAGCAGTACCTGAAGAATCACCCCTCGCCTGAGGACATCGAGTACTACATCTGTGGGCCGCCCATGATGCTGGACGCCTGTCGTCAGATGCTCGAAGACCTGGGCGTGGAGCCCGAGAACGTGCTCTACGACGACTTCGGCTAGTCCGGAGCCGCACAGAACGGGATCGCGGCAGCAGTGGCCCCGCCCTCCGCACGCAGCCTGCCTCCGCGCGCGCGGCTGCTGCTGCCGATCTTTTTGGCGCTCCTGATCGGGCTGTCGCTCTACCGACTCGGTCAGCCCGGTGGCCCGGGATCGCAAGGGGCTGCCGATGGCGAGGGGCTGCTGGTCTTCAGCGGCGGCGCCATGGGCACCAGCTACAGCGTGAAGCTCGTGCGTGCGCAGACGGGCGCTGGCGCCGGCATTGCGCAGGCGGCCCTGGAGCGGGCGGTCGTCGACGCCTTCGAGGTGGTGGAGCAGGCCATGAGCTCCTACCGCCCCGACTCCGAGCTGTCGCGTTTCAACGCGAGCCGCGGGACCGACGCGGTCGCGATCTCGAAGGCCACGCGCGAGGTCTTCGAGGTGGCGCTGCAGGTGGGGCGCGCCTCGGAGGGGGCCCTGGATGTCAGCATCGGGCCCGTGGTCGACGCCTGGGGCTTCGGGCCCGACGCCGGCACGCCCGCGCCCGACGCTGGCGTGCTGGCGCAGCTGGGGCAGCGGGTGGGCCTGGACAAGCTCGAGCTGACGGTGGCGGGCCTGCGCAAGCACCACCCGGCCCTGCGCTGCGACCTGTCGGCGGTGGCCAAGGGTTACGCCGTCGACCGCGCCGTCGAGGCCCTGGAGGCGCTCGGACAACGGGACTTCCTGGTAGAACTCGGTGGCGAGCTGGGCGCGCGCGGGCGCCGTCCCGACGGCAAGCCCTGGCGGGTGGCTATCGAGAAGCCCCTCGTGGAGCAGCGTGCGGTGCAGCGTGCCCTGCCGCTGCAGGACCTCGGTCTGGCGACCTCGGGTGACTACCGCAACTTCCACGAGCGCTCGGGGCGGCGCCTGTCGCATCTGATCGATCCGCGACGCCTGAGGCCGGTGGACCACGGCCTGGCATCGGTCTCGGTGGTGCACGAGCGGGTGGCGGTGGCCGACGCCTGGGCCACGGCCCTGAGCGTGCTGGGACCTGAAGCAGGGCCGCGCGTGGCCGAGGCGAACGGCCTGATGGCCTTTTTCATCGTGCGCGGCGCCGACGGAAGCTTCACAACCCGGATGACGCCGCGCTTCGCCTCGGCCTATCCTGAAGAAGACCTCTGACCTCGGAGTCCGCGAACGATGCAGACCCTACTCGCCACCGTCGTAATTTTCCTGGCCGTCGTGGCCGCCATGGCCACCGGGGTGGTGCTCAGCGGCCGGCGCTTGCGGGGGTCCTGCGGCGGGGTGCCGGGGGATGACTGCAGCTGCAGCGCGGCCGACCGCAAGGCGTGTGCCGAGCGGGCGGTGGAGGTTGAGCGTTCCGCGGGCGACGACTCGCACCGTCATCTGGAGATGTACGCGGAGGGCACCCAGGTGCCTGACAAGCAGTCCTAGACCCTAAACAAGCGCATGTTGCAGGCGATCTCCACAAATCTCTTGCGTTCAGGCGCTCGCGAAAATGCTCAACGCTCCTCCTGGTGCGCCTGCGCTTTTCGCAAACCCCTGATTCACAACATCTTTGC
>Ga0224501_10000406_pt1 | contig 35552 bp, 37 predicted proteins | sample SF_Oct11_sed_USG_4_FD_169105 | JGI IMG/M metagenome (GOLD analysis project Ga0224501, IMG submission 169105) | Sediment microbial communities from San Francisco Bay, California, United States - SF_Oct11_sed_USGS_8_1 | ecosystem: Environmental > Aquatic > Marine > Sediment | place: USA... | reverse complement strand
TGAGGAAGCTTGTGGCGTTTAAGAAAAAACTTGAGGAACGCGTTGGAGAATTGGAATCTGAACTTGAAGAGATGCAAACAATGCTGGAAGCAGTAAACATTATGCTGCTTGAGGAGATTTGAATGCCAACGGCGTTTGTGTTGATAAACACGGAGATAGGTTCTTCAATCGCAGATATATTGAACGATTTGAAGAAAATTGATGGAGTGGATGAGGCCTTCGCTGTCTACGGAGTCTACGACGTAATTGCAAGAGTTAAGGCAGAAACGATGGATAAGCTCAAGGAAATTGTAACCTGGCGCATTAGAAGCGTTGACAACGTTAGGACGACATTAACCATGATAGCTGTGGAGGGTCCAAATAGATGATCGGCTATTCCGTAAGAGCAAGTCCCCGTCTCATGTCAGGTGTTAGAAAATGAAATGCCCTAACTGCGGTGGTCATCAAGCAAGATTCAAAGCAAGCAGAACCGGGTCTCTAAATCAAAAGAAGTCTTTGGTTAGGAAACGAAAGAGGCTTCCAAGGAAAAAAGGTAAGCGTGCACATCAATCATCCAAAAAAGATGCTAAGCCACGAGAGGATTTCACCGCGAGATGCCCGGATTGTGGATTCGAATTTGATGCGAGGAATTATGTATGAAGAATAAGTATCAAGAAAGCTTAGATACGAAAACTCTAGAGGAAACGAAGCGGCGGCATGGAATATAAACACGTGGGAGGAGAAGTCATGGAATTTTGTCCCAAATGCGGATCTCGTCTCGTGCCCAAAAAGGGAAAGACCGGCAAAAAAACGTCAATAGTGTTTGTTTGTCCGATATGCGGCTACAAAGAACAAGCATTAAGCGAAAAGGTCACGCCAAAAGTTGCAAAAGTTATACAGCACAAGCCCCAGCAACTCGTGGCGGTAATAGGAAAGGAAGAGCAGAAACTGCGAACACTACCCACAGTTAGAATTGGATGCCAAAGATGCGGAAACAGCTTAGCCTACGTTTGGCAAGTACAGACGAGAGGCACCGACGAATCCTCAACACAGTTCTTGCGCTGCACAAAATGCGGATACACGTTCAGAGAATACAGCTAAATTGAGTTCTGGAAGCCTTGAAAGCAAAGAATATGGAAACTAAAATTCAGAACGTCGTGGCCTCAGCCTCCTTCAAACACGGAATCGACTTGGACGCCATAGTTAAGGCTTTTCCACACGTCGAGTACCGACCGCACGTTTTTCCTGGGCTCCCCTTTAGGCTGAAGAGGCCCAAGACGTGCGCTCTCATCTTCAACAGCGGCAGGATGGTCTGCACTGGTGCCAAGTCGGAGAAGGAGGCCAGGTGGTCAATCTTGAAGGTTGCCAAGGAGCTAAAAACGGCTGGCATAATCATCACCGGAAAGCCGGAGATACAGATAACGAACATCGTTGCTTCTGGAAGCCTCGGTTCCCCGGTTGACCTTGAAGCCTTGTGCGAACGAGCTCCCATGGGCGGGAGCCTCATGTATGAGCCGGAGCAGTTTCCAGCTGCGATTTACCGAATGGAAAGTCCTAGGGTGGTTTTCCTAATATTCTCCTCCGGCAAGATTGTTTGCGCTGGCGCGAAAAAGGAAAAGGATGTCTATGAGGCTGTGGAAAATCTTCGGCGGAGACTTAATGAGATGAAGGTCCTACTTTAACATGTATGAAACAGTAATGTTGGCTTTGTTGATAGGTAACGGCATAATTGCTGCTGGAGTGCTCGCCAGCTACCTTTTTGACCGAATAGGCGTGCTATTTTTTAGATCTTTCTTCAATTTTCCTGTTCTCGGGCAATTCCGGACGATTCGGAGCTTCGCTTTTAAGTATCTCCTCCCAAACTTTTGAGTGACACCTCTAACCCGTTATCTTGTCGCCCACCACTACGAGTTCACTTTCACGTGTGTAGAACTTAACCCGCTTCCTATATCTGAACAAGAGCGACGGCTGCAAAAATATTATTTCAACCCTTCCGTCATCCAGAATGTTTACTTTGTCTTTCACCATTTTAATTCGGTTTTCACACTCCCCCATAAACCATATAGTTTGCCAAAACCAAGGCAACAAGCAAAGCGATAGAGGTTATACCGTCTGCAAGGGAACTCTCAATTGGAATAACAAAATTGTCGGGGTCTAACCCCTTTTTAAAAGTTAAGATTGCAACAGCGTAGGATACTAGAACTATCGCAGAAACCGCAATTATGTTTGTTATGAGTAGAACAGAAGCAAACCCTAGAAACGCATGCAACGTGAATGTGCCTTGCGTAAAAAGTGATAAAATAGAGTATACAGTAAACATAATTATTGACGCAGTCCATGTGGCAGAAATTCGTGTTGCATGGTTCCGTATTCCATCAAAAGAAGGTTTAAGCAAACCTAACGCCAGCTTTGTCGTGGCTGTAGAACCAACAACTGAACCAACATCCCCTACTGTGTCAATCAAAGCGGGATAAACGGTGTAAATCTCCTTTCTACTACCCACGATTTCACTAATATTCTTCAGAATTGTTCCAGTGACGTTGACAACAAAGGCTACGAAAACAAGTGTTAATAGAGACTCTTTAATTGTTTTGACGAATCCTTGGTCGTGGATGCACCTTGGCAAAACATCCAATGCAAGGATAATGAGTGCCGCTCCCAAAAAAATAACAATGTATCTGCCAACGAAACCCGATAAAAAGAACAAGTTAAGTGCGAAAACATAACACAACGTTATGACTATATCCGCCACCGTAGACATTATTGGATACACAATCACATCAGGGTCTAACCCCTTCTTGAAAGAAATGAAAGCAATTTCAACTGTAAACAGGGAGTTTGTCAACCCTAAGATCATGGTTGCCAATATTACTATCAGAATGTCAGAAAAGTCTGCGAAGGTTATCCCCCAGAACAAGCTCCCAAAAATCATGGATACCAAGCTCATCGCAACGCTTGTTTCCAAAGTTATGACTATTAGGGATTTGAAAAGCATGTAGAAGCTTTTTGTGTTTCCACGAAGTCTCGGATGAATTGTGCCAATATGCAGTGCGGTGCTTAAGCGTCCACTAAACAGACCGCTTATCACACCTCTCGCAGTCAAGATAGCGGGGTACACTGCAATAGCCCATGGAGAAAGCTGAAAAACGTTAAGCTGAGAGGCAACTATAAAGCCGGCGAGTATTCCGCCGATGTTGAAGGAAAACGCAATAAGGGCTTCTTTCAGAAACCTTGGCGATAGAGCATCTCTGCCGAAGTAGTGCGAGATGTTGGCTAGCTTCATCCTGCCCACCTTCCATCCACAGTTCCTCCTTCAGTAAGGCCAAGGTCTCTCTCAAAGAGTCCTTTAACTCCACCTTTCTATGCACTCCTAAACTTGATTGGGGGATGCCTTCTTACTTAAATAAGTTTCCCGAGAATGAAATAGCGTGCTTCATTATGACGGTATAAAAAGAGCGTGCGCTAGTTACCACTACTAGAAGCCAAAGGAATATCGAATGGATATTCGTTGCTTAAGGTGATGGTGTTTCGACGTAGATGCATCTTAGCGGTCTTGCTCTTCCGTTGACTAGGTAGGCATCGTATACGTCTCCTATCATGAGCGTCGGATTGTCAGATTCAAATATTTTGGTTCCAGCTTCGTCCATTATGAGCCAAGATTGGAATTGTATGTTTCCATCCCAAAAGTCTCCTGGAGCTGTAAGGCTGACATCCATCCACGGCGGTAGGTTGAAGCCTGTTTGCCAATGCCAAATATTTCCGTTCTTCGCCAATTCTATCTCGAGTCCATCGAATTGTTCATCCCAGTCTGGATGCTTTACCCATGATTCGACCCAAGGATTGTCAGTCTCCACGCTTATCGTTTCTTCGTCCCAGTACCTGAATCCTCCTTCTTGAGTGGCTTCCGCTCTAACTTGTAAGGCGTACCATCCTTTTCCGCCTTGCCAGGTATGCCAGTCGGCTTTCCATAGACCGTCTCCGTCATCATACCCCATTGACTCCTCAAATCTAGAATCTTTGTTCCAGTCTTCCTTTCCTTCAGCCCACCAATCAACACGCTCAACTGAAATCCCTGGAGCAGTCTTCACCCTGGCTTGAACCTGCACGTCACCGACAACCCTGTCCCCTTCCGAGGGGTTCTCTAATGAGATCTCCATGGGCTTAATGACAGTCACGGATATCACGAAATATTCGCCGCTGAACTCATATAACGCCAGTTGCAGGCCTTGTATCTGTAGAACAGAAGCATATAGATAGACATAGACATTGCCTGTTAGTTCTGCCGTGAGATTGAGTGCGGGCAGATCATGCGATGTCCAAAACTCTAGCTCGACATCAACCTTGTCTGCCTGGACAACAACGTTAACCAGATCATTTACGACTACATGAGCATCCAAGTCTTCAACTTCTCCGGTCCATTCGTTGTCTCCTCCATTCTGAAACTCTACGGATGAAAGTTCGAGTTCAATGTTACCTTCTGGTGGCGGTGGTCCTGGCGGCGGTGGGTAAGGCTTGGGCAGTGCCCCTCTCCATGTAAGGTTGTGAAGTTCGACGTATTGGAACATTTCAAGGGCTCCGCGAGCGCCTTCGGGGTCTCCGTAAAGCGTAATGTGCAGACTAGTTCCGTTCTGTTCGATTTCCCCGAGTTGTCGTGCTGCAGCACCTAACGTACCTACACGTGAAAGCAAACCCCATACGCCAGCGATAACTAATGAAATCATTGCTATACAGAGCAAAGAGACAGCTAAGATTCGCTTATTCTTCACTTTTTTCTCCTCCCTCCCTAATCTGGGTATTTTTGTCATAGCGCCCCACACTCGGCGCTCAATGCTTCATCGTCTGAATGAAAGAAGACTCAACACAACTAAATATCAGATAGAATCAAGATTTACACTTTTCTGAAGCAATCTTCTATACGTCTATCACATACGCTATGTCAAATTGACGAGCGCGCATCCGCGTATGCACAAGAAGTTATAGATAGTTTGACCCTCCCTCTTTTTTTATTCAGATTTATGAATGCATAAGTGCGCTCTGGAAGTAAGCTTTTTATGCCACTGAAAGCCAGGTTCTAATGGTGCGTATGAAAAAGCGATCTTTCCTTGCGATCATTTTGTGGATGATACTCCTGTCGCTAGCTTTGATTTCTGTTGCCTCTTCATCCACCATCCAAACGAATGTCCCATTAACACGGGTGAATGCGGCGCCTTCAAAGCCAACGGTTAATATCGAATATCCATCAGATGGCTCTTCCCTCGTATTTGGAACCTACGTTATCGATGTTTTGGCCAGCGACTCAACCGGAATTACAATGGTTAAGCTGAAAATCGACGGGCCTGAGAGCACTAATGGCTGGGTTGACATAACAACCAGTGGAAATGGCGAAGATCATTACTACTATGATTGGACTGTCGAAACAGAAGGAGACTATTCCATAACCGCGAGAGCAACCAATGGCGCGGGAAGACAAGCAGCGGAATCTGTAGAGGTGACAGTCACTGCTACCCCACCAGCTCCCGACTTCACCCTTAATGCGTCTCCCAACACGTTAACGATTGTTGTAGGCAGCAGTGATACATCAACAATCACTGTAACGTCTTTGAATGGTTTTAGTGACACAGTCGAATTGACGGTTATTGGACCTGAAAACATGGATGCCACTCTCAATCCAACTCCAGTTACTCCTCCTGCCGACGGCTCAGCAACCTCAACGTTGACGGTAACGGTGGGCTCAGCCGCGCCTGGAACCTATACATTAACTGTCACTGGAACAAGTGGCTTGCTTGTTCACAGCATTGATGTGGGATTAGAGATTACGTCTACACTAGCCTTCGATTACGAGCTGTTCATTGAGATCGACTACATGAACGGCCACATGCCAACGCCGGAAGTTCTAGACTACATTGAATGGTACTGCATGGGCAACAATCCAAGCGGCGAGTTAATCAGTGTGACGTTCCACGTTGACGAGGAGGTGCCTATAGATCAAAGCGTCTCAGACACAAAGTTCTGGACTATTGAGGCAGCCTATAACAATCTTGGCGATGACAAATATACAGGCAAGTCAGCCAACTTCGTCTCCAAGTGGAAATGGGTTCTATTCGGTACTACCGTTGAAGATGAACCCAATATAGTGGGATATACATATGTGCTAACTAGAGGAAATGACCTTCTGGCTGGAAACTACATTTTCATAGCAGACGAAACAGCAGACAATTGGGCAACTACACCAGAGCTAGAAATCGGTGCGGAGGCTGTGATCCTGATGCATGAGATGGGCCACAGCATAGGCATTGCGAACTTCCATCCAGCCTTTGGAGAGATATATGATCCAGACTCTTACAGTGTCATGAGTTATCTAACAACTGACAATGCAGGACTATACTGGGCTTGGTACTACAGCGACGACTATTGGGCAACTCGAAACATGGGATACTATACGATTTAAGGTTCGCAGGAGAAAAACCCATAATTCTTTTCTCATTGGATAGTTGAAACTGCGCATATGCTCCCCTCTCTCCAGTTTTTGTGTGCATGTTTTTCTGCGCGCTTTCAGGTATCCAACAGCTTTTTTGCCAATGAAGGTGTCGTTGTCGTGGTATTTTCCTCTTGTTGCGCGCGCATAAGAGGAAGCAAACGCAATTTCTGAAAAGTCCGACAAATCGGAAGTAGAGATGATAAACTTGCCACTTGTGGAGATATCCGTGAAGAAAGGAGCTTTTACTGCTGAGTAGATACAGAGGTTCTATAACGTTCTTCCTGTTCCTTTCTTATACCGCTGCTATAGTCTGTTTGTCAAGAGACTGAGAAGACCAGATATTGCTAGCACGAATCCAACGATCCCTATTACAATCCCTAACATGGAAAACGGTGACAATTCTACGTAGACTTTGATTTCTTCAGGAGTGAAGGCTATTAGAAAGCCTACAGTGAAAAGGATGATGCCTGAAGCCACCAGCTTCTTACGCATATATGTTCCAGCTTTTTTGCTCCTTCTTCAGTATTCTGATGTAAGAATTTAAAGTCTGTTAACATGAAATCTATATTATGGATATGACTGAGAGTTGATCTCAAATTCTAACGAGTATACACTTCGCATTATTAGCGCGCGCAAACATTTTGGTGGAATGGGGGGCGCTCTGCACAGCCAACTGCCTCACACTATGAAATTGGGGAAAAGAAGGTGTTATTAAGAGAAGGAATAGCCAAGAACTAACCTGCTAACTACGATGTTGGATGAAGAAAAGTATTTGAGCAGAAGAAACGAATAAGTGGAGAGCAAAAGGAGATTTGCCATGTCAAACAAAGAGGTTTTGCATGTTTATTCTTCTGGTGCGGTGGCTCCACCTATCAAAAGATGTGCCGAAAAATTTAAGGCGAGATTCGGAACGGAATTCAAGTTTACTGTCGGGAAAGCTGAAAACCTTGTCTCGGAGATTGCAGAATTAAGAAAAGGCGACATACTGACATGTGGAGCAGAGTTCATACTTGATGAAGCTCAAGAAAAAGGATTAGTCCATAGAGACACAAGGAGAAGCGTTGGTTTTAGGAAATCTGCTATCTTGGTGCCGATGGGAAATCCGAAGAAGATAAAGTCAATGTCTGATTTGACCCGAGAAGGAGTTAAAGTCGGGATTTCTGTTAGTGGCTGTTTGTTAGGAGTATGGGATGACGTTTCAAGCAAGGCTGGACTTACTGACAGAATAAGAAACAATATTGCTGATTTTGCAGACGGATGCGGAGCAGTGATGGCTCTGATTAATCAGAAGAAAGTGGATGCCGTCTTTGGTTGGGATGCTTTCAAAAAGTTGTGGATGAAAACCATGGAAGTCGTAGAGTTACCCGAAGAGCTTCAAGTATACAGAAGCACTGGAGTAGCTACAATAAAGTTTTCAAAACACAAAGAACTAGCCAAGAAATTCATTGACTTTCTTGTATCAGAGAACGGCAAGAAAATCTACATGGAATATGGTTGGTATCACGCGGTTCCTTGAAACACACGGACAGTTTCTACTATCACAAACCTGACGGTATGTGTGAAAAAATCACATTTATACTAAAGTTTAATCTCTTCTTCTTAAGAAGCACGCGCTGAAAATGAGAAAGTTGTTGGGAGAAAAACAGGGGAATGATAATGTCTATTGAGTGGGTTCCTTTGATTACGTGGTTAAGGCTTTTATAATTTCGTCCACTTGATCCACAGAAGCGATCGGATGTACCTTAAAGCGGACCCATGGAACGTACTGTTGTAGTGTGTTGCCGATTTCTACCTCAGTTCCTTCATAGACTGCATACCCGTTGATTTCTCCAACAAATGCTCCCCAGTCCTTCAACACACCTCTCTTTAGATCTCCCCTAACCATGTCTATCAAAGCGCCCCATCCGGCACCTCGCTCTTGAGGACTAACAGGCACTCTAGCTTGGTCTACTTCCCAAAACACCAGATACTTTCCCATTCTTCTCAAATCCTTTTCGTCTATTATGTATTCTAAAGTTCTATTAATAATTTAAGGAGAAACTACATATAAAGTTGCTACCATGGGTGAAAGCATGTGTAATCGAATAGTTAGACTACTGGATACTTCTCATGTCTTTTCCGTAGATACCGCGCTCTGTTCATTTACAAATAAAAAGGAAGCGGTCTACGAGATTTTATGAATAGCGTTTGCGGTCGCCCAGTTGGAGATTAGCGTTTGGTGGGTCTTGTAGCGGTTGTCCATAAGGATGAAGTTGCACCAGTCATCTCGGTGCCTTATTCCCCGTCCTATAGCCTGGTTGGCGGCCCTGAAAGCGTCCATTACATACCACTTCTCCCCTAGACCTCTTCTCTTTTTATTGAAGTATCTTATTTGAGCCTTTACCACCGGATCACTGTAGTCAGCGTAGGGAACTCCGATCAGGACAACCCCTCTGGCCTCCTCGTAAGGAAAGTTGGATCCTTCCGCATTTCTTCCCCTGAAGACACCACACAACACTGCACCGTGGCCAGTCTTAGCCGCTCTCTTATATTCTTCCACGATTCTCCTGTTTTCTGACGCTCGGGTCCCTTCTATGAATAAGGGCTTTCCATTGAGATAAGAGCGATTACTCACGTGTTCTATGATTCCCATTCTTCGCCAAGAGTCAAGGCTCTTCAGCATAAGTTTTCTTTGGGGAAAGAAAATAAGGACGCCGTTAGGAATCTTGCTGACAACTTTGGAAACGTTTTCTCCATAGCGGTTGATCATCTCCTCGTTCCTCTCTTTGAATCGCGTTGTGACCGATGGATCTATTATGGTGCGCACGTTCTCTGGGTTTGCTATGGCCGAGTAAGTCCGTTTCTCCGCTTTTTTCAGCCCCAAAACCTCAGTGAAAAGCTCTAAGGGTGATAGAGTTCCAGACATGATTAGCGCTCCTGAGGCTTCTTCCACCACCGGCTTTATGGCCAAGCTAGGATCTAAGCATCGGTATTCGATAATGCTGAACCCCTGGAAGGATCTTCGGTAGACGGCGATGTAGCTCTCTCTTGGGCTGGAGTCTACATGCTTTAGGAAGTTGAGTACTCCGTTCAAGAAGCAAACTGGGTAATCTCCCCTCTCCATTTTGTTTATTCGAATTTCCTCCACCAGATCAGAGAATTCGGCTGCAAACGTTGAAAGCTTTTTCACGCTTAAAACTTGTTTCAAGTCTAGATGAAGCTTTATCCCTGATTCAGTTGTAGAGTTCTCAGAAACCTTCTTGTCTAGGTATTCTGTCAGGTGGTCTATGAACTCTGTTGTTGCTTCTACAGCTTCCAACTCGCGTTTGGCGCTGTTCAGGGTTCTCTCGGAAAGTGTGTTGCTTAGAGCGTCTTGTCCGATCTGGTCGGCGTTGTGAGCTTCATCGAACACCAACACTCTGTTACTGAGTTCCAGCTTGACTATTCTCCTGATGTGCTCGTTAAAGATGTACTGATAGGGAGCTACAATTACAGTGCTGTATCCAGCCGCTTTCCTCGCTAGGAAATAAGGACAAATCTTTCTGGTTTTCCCTTGCCGTCGAAGCCTTATAATAGACAACACTAAAGGCAAGGTTGAACCTGATAATTCGATTTCTGTCTTGTAGGGGCATTGGCCTGCCTCCCTAAGCAATCGACAGGCTTCCACCGCATCAGCTGCAGACAGACCTCTACACTTTTCGTTTAAACACAGGTGCTGCCTGCTGGCTAGGTTCACAGCTGAAAACGCTTTTCCGGAACTCATGTTTATGTGTGCCACTTCCAACAGAACTTGGCGTACCTGCTCGTGGGTTCTAGTGGCGTATACCACCTTTCGATTCATTGGCAGGATGCTGGCTAAAGCACACACTGTCTTCCCAAAGCCGTTACAAGCCTCTGTCACCAAGACATCTCGGTTACCCACTACGTTCTTTACATCCCTCATGAACTCCAACTGTTGAGGGTAAGGCTCATAGGGAAACAGACTCCACTCTTCACTCCCCATTTTCTGTCCCCTTGACGAAGACACGCTAACTCTGTTGCGACCGGTGAGAAACTTGCCACACTCTCGACAAAACATGCTGTCTCTGTACTCTGCCTTTGTATGTGACCTACCGCACTTGGAACAGACATACAGGTAAGACATTAGAGTATCCAAACCTCTTTCTATACAAGTTGACTAACCTCTTTAAGTATATTTACGGGAACCAAAGTTATCAGAACTCTTTTCGAATACCTATATTTTGACCTTTTTCCTCAAAATTTGCCAAAGCCTATGCGGGGACCGCGAGGTTTCACACGGTTACAGCAGAAACAGATTGCCATCAAAGTGGCTGTCCAACATGAAGAACATAGTTAACGGTAAATCGCGGCCCTTCCAGGATATTTCGTTCTGAAGAGCTTGTCTGCCTCCACGGCAAGCTTCATTTCCAGTTCCCGTTGGCTTTTTGAGATGGCGCTTAGGTTCGGGTGGGCTATGACCGGGCCGCCTAAGACTGTCTTTGTCTCCTTCTTGCGCAGCTCCCATGTGGGTACTGGGTTTATTCCCAAAAGTTTCTTGATTAGTTTGTTCTGGACGGCGCCCCTTTGGTGGATGGTGCTGAGCAGTTTTTTTGTTTCCATGCCTGATAGGGGTCTGAGCCCGTAGGATGGAACTCCCTCCACAACCTTTCGCATTTCCTTTGTGCCACCTATCCTCACGCCAACTCCAGTGTATTCTTGGGGGTTAAGCGGTATCAGCTTTAGCCTGTAACCCATCCTTGAGCCTAGAACCAGCACGTTTCCCTTGTGATCGGTTAGAACACTCCAACCTTCTGGCTTCTTGTTGTACTGGTCCATAATCCTCCTCATCACTGATTCAATCGGCTCGACGTTCACGCTGATCCCCAATAAAGCCTAACAGAACGTCCCCTAAAAAGGCATCTGACAATTCCTCCCATTTAGGGTATACTGACGCAGAAAGCTTCCCCCGATCTCCCGAAGTTTCTCCATTCCGACGAAACCCTCAACATCCCACGCAGATGGTCGTAAAGTAGTAAGTATGTTTTCGCTAAACAGTTAAGCGGCAAGGTTGTTTCTTCAGCTGATAAGATTGTGTTTGTTACTCGTTACAGCCGGGATATGGCGCGCGCAGTGGACCGATCGAGAGCACATGGAGAAAGATGAAACCTATAATTGAAGACTATAGAGAACAGCTTAATCAACCACAATTCAGTGAATGGTTTGAACAACTCTACAATGAGATGCAGAAAAGAAAACAAAGACTAACCCCAAAGACATCTTGATAACACAATAACTGCCTTCATCAAGTACGAATGCTGAATCTCCAGCTGTTTCTCTCTATACAGTATAGAGACTATGGAGATGTAAAGAGTCTAGAGAAATTAGTTTGAAGGAAGGAGGAAAAAAATTATATCTTCTTCTCGGGGAAAACGTGGGTTTCCCCAAACTCCTTCCCTTCATCAAGTTTTATTCTCACTCAAACCGACTCTTACATATCTGAAACTCGCGCGCGCGAACATTCTAATTTCACAAGTTATTTCTGAGTGAAAAGCCTTAGGAGGTTTTGTTGGAGAATAGTTGAAAGAAGAAAGGAGAAGAACGAACAAGTTCTGTTTTTCGCGCGCGCTTTCGTTTTAGAGGATGCTCATTTTGAGAGAATTGATCATTCCTTTTTTGTAGTTCGAAATCATTCAGCAATGTTCAAAATGGAGGGAACGGAAAACAGAGGATAGACGTTTGAATCGCGAATAAAGAGTGAATACGGTTTCAGCCTCTTGTCTCTCAACTTGAATGTTCCTTTTTCGCACGTTTCACATATTCTGAACATTAAAATCTGTTCCTCCGAGTGAATTTGACCGTTTACGAGAACTGAACGGTTCAAAAATGAATGTTCACTGAAAATATCGATTAACGTTCTCTGTTCACTATTCGCAGAAATCATTCTCTTTGAACACTGAATGAATAGCAAACTGTTGATGTCATCGCGCGCGGGGTCTCATGCTGGTATGTCCTTCTTTTGAAAGATCTGTATGCCGATGATGAGAAGTGCAATCGCCAATATTGTCAACAGAAGGAAATCTCCTGCTTTGAAGGAGCCGTCGATGATGACGGAGGAGTAATCCCAGTATTTGAAGATGCTGACGGTTTTCATCCATTCAAGGCTTTTGGAGAAGCCTCCGAAGGCGAGAAGAAAGAACTCTGCGAAGACGAAAGCAAAGGTTATGCCCATGCCGGCTCTTACTTTCTGGAAGAGTACAGCGGTCAATATGCCAACGGCAGTTATCAGCATAAGGAAAGGCAGGCAGCCTATCAGTGACAGAAACACGATATCGAGAGGAAACTCGTTGAGGGCGTTGATGCTTGCCAGCCCGCCGGCAAGCCCGGCGGTGGCCACCAGTATTACTAGAAATGCGGTAATGGTCATTGCGGTGAACTTTTCGATCAGGTAATGGCGGCGTGAAACAGGTGTGGACAGCAACACGTCCATGTGTCTGTTTTCGAAATCGCTTGCCACGATAGACACGGAGAGGTAGGCGATGAAGAGTCCTGCAAACATCCACCACCAGCTGAAGAACTCTAACGTTATGAATCCTTTTGTTTCAAGCATGTTGATGTTTCTTCCGCCGGTGAAGGCTTTGTAGAAGGGGTTTTGCATCAGTTCTTGGAAGGGATTTTCGCCTTTTTCTGTTGTTGCGATGCCAATCAACATTGGATCTGATGTTTCGTTCAATAATGCCATGACTGAGTAGTACCGTTTTTCTTCGAAATTCTTTTCAAAGGTGATGCTTGTCTCTCTTCCTGCGTATTTGAGTTTCGCTGTTACCATGCTTAACCGGGTGTCTTCCAGCACCATGTAGCTGCTTGCGTTGTCAAGCGACTCCCATGAAAGGGTGATGTTGCCTCCTTGCTCTTCGGGAAGCTCCAAACTGACCTTGTTTGCCCCTTCCAATTCTTCAATCATCGAATCTCGGAAAGTGGGGAAGATTTGGACTATGCCCACGGAAATGACGAGGATGAGTAGGCTGAATATGAGGAGTCCTTTCCATCCGGTTCTGAGTTCCATGTATGCCACTCTGCCGGCCATCATGCGTCACCTCTTTCAGAGTCTTCTCCAGCCCTATAGTATTTCAGGAAGAGTTGTTCTAGGCTGTAGGTTTTCAGGTTCATGTTCAGTATCCGATGGTTTGACACGGCATCGATGACACCGTCAAGGTTTTCATGTATGGTCATTATTATTCTGCCATTATCCTCTTGTATCTCGCTGACGCCTTCAAGTTTGAACTCGTCGATGGTGAAGGGGTCTCCAAATTCGACCTCGAGCACCTTTCCTGTTTTTTCCTGCAACGTCTGTATTTCTTCCACCACTTTCACCTGTCCTTTTCTGATAATTGCGACTCTGTCACAGACTCTTTCCACATCTGCTAGAATATGTGAAGACATGAAGATGGTTTTTCCATGGTTTTTTTCTTCCCGTAGAATGCGGCAGAACTCCTGTTTCATGAGGGGGTCAAGCCCTGAAGTTGGCTCATCCATGATGATGAGGTCTGGATCTGCCATCAGTGCTTGAATTATGCCTACTTTCAGTTTGTTGCCTTTTGAAAGCTCATTCGTTTTTCGGTTAAGATCGAGCTCAAGCCTCTTAGCCAGCGGCATCATTTTTTCCGTTCGTTCGCAGCCTCTTAATGAGAGCAGATACTTAAGATAAGAACTTACTTTAACTGATGGGATGAGACCAAAATCGCCAGGCAGATACCCGGTCTTTTCTCGTATTGCGACGGAGTCTCTGTGGGAATCCAGTCCGAATATGGTTATCTTGCCTGCTGTTTTTGCAATCAACGCGAGGCAACTCCGTATAGTTGTTGTTTTACCGGCTCCGTTAGGTCCGAGGAAGCCCATTATTTCGCCTTTGTGAACAGCGAGGTTGAGGTCTTTGACGCCTACATGGTTTCCGTACATTTTTGTCAGATTTTCTATTTCTATTAACTTTTCTTCAATCATTTCTGTTCACCTGATTTAAATTTCGCGAAACTTGAAACCTACGTATATTTACTAAGGAGATTCAGATATTTAAATGTTTTCATTTTTCATAAATTTTGAAAAGATTTATATTCTTCGTTTTCCATTATGTTTCATCAAGATGGAAAACAGTAAACCTCGTCTCACTGAAGGGAAACTGAGAACGGTTGAAAAAAGACTTGTAGATGTCTTGACGAAGATGGGTTATCTGAAGGGGGGTTCTCGCAAAGCTTCTGAGATTACAGCCCACATTTATGTCAACCAGGAAGTCACTCAGAAAATTCTCCGGAAACTCACAGGTTACTCGTTAGGAACCATTTCGATAGCTCTCCAGGCTCTGGAGAAGCAAGGGGTTGTCCGCAAACATTCTCACCCAGACACACGGGAATACCATTATGAACTTGACGGGACTATATCAGAAATCAAGTTTCGATCATTGATAGATGTTCAGCGGTATTTTTCCCAAATTAAAGAGTTCCTCCGAGAGATTGAAGCAAAACTGAGTCGTCCTGACCTTTCCGAGAAAAAAGGGTATGAAAACATTCGCCGACTTCTGGACGAAATGAAGGTTCTCATTCCAGCTTATGAATGGGTGATGCAAAGATTTCAGACCTTTGCTTCTGATGTTGAAGCAAAACGGGAAGTGTAATAGATGACGTCTAGCAAAGCTGTCCAAGATCCTAATGGGTTTGATCCGGAGATCCGCCGGATAGAGCAGGAGATTGTGGGATTTTTTGCAGAGAAATCTCCTGAATTCACTGGTCGTCACCCGATAATTGCCACGGTCTTGACGTATTTTGACATAAGGAGAAGTTTGACCCAGGAAGATTTGCAGAAGTTGACAGGTTTTTCCGCAGGAACCATCTCCAAATCTGTTCGTCAGCTTGTTGATATGAATGTGATCACAAAGGAGACAATTCCAGGCACGCATAAGCACATTTACAGAATGGAAAAGTTGCCCTTCACGTCAGCACGTTATTTCTTTATGGCGGAAAGACTTATCGAGGAGATGGAAAAAGAGCTCAAGGAAATGAAAGAGACGTTGGACAACGAGGCAGAAGAGATGAAAGGCGTCAAAGGGTACCAGAAGATCTACACGACCGTAACACAGTTGTTGAAGTTAATATCTACTATGCCGATGCTTATGGCGTTGATCGATGAAGAAATAGGGAAGTTCATGAAAGAAAACAAATAACATAAACGCTATGCTCGACCGCTCGCGCGCGCTAGGCTTAAAACAAAACTTTGATACCTTGAAACCTCATAGCCTATACAGGGGTTCGCAATTGAATTGGAAAAGGCTGCTAGGAGAAGAACTGGTCGAATGGCTACTCGCTGGCGAGCCTTGGGTAGTTTATCGTGCGTTGACTGATCTTCTGGAGAAGGAGGAGAATGATGATCTAGTCGTGACGATGAGAATGGCAATTCTTAAGCACCCACTCGTGAGGAAGATTTTCGAAGGTTCAAATGAAGACGGTTACTGGGGAAGACCGAAAGACATTCACACGTGGTGGCCAAGGAAAGATACTACTTTCTGGATACTTCCGGTGCTAGCGGATTTCGGTTTCACTGTGAAGGACAAAAGGATTGCCAGAGCCTGCGAATACGTGTTTAGCACTCAACTCCAGTCTGGTGGATTTGGCTGGGATCCTCCAACAAAACCCGGTGATTGTCACAGCGCCATCATAATTGAATCATTGGCGAAAGTAGGTCTTCTAGGAGACTCCAGATTACAAAAAGCTTATGGATGGCTTATCAGAAGGCGGCGTCTTGATGGTGGATTTTGGTGCAAGAATACTGGACAGATTGGCGGACCAAGAGAAAGGGAGCCAAGTTGCGCCATGGCTACAATGTTTGTGCTTGGGGCATTAGCTCAAAACCCCAAACTTCGAAACAGTGAAATTGCTATGAAGGGGGTTGACTTTCTTTTTGAATGCTGGGAAAACAGGGGGAAGATGAAGTATGCTGGTCATGATAGTCAGATTGGAACAGATTGGGAGAAGTTGAAATACCCGTTCACCGACTACAAAATCTTGAAGTTTCTGGCTGTTCTGTCTCAGTTTGAATACGCCAAACAAAGTCTTCAAGAGGCAGAGATGGTCAACCTGCTTCTCTCCAAACGGGACAGCAAGGGAAGGTTTACACCCGAATCAATCCATAAAGTGTGGTCTGATTTTGACTTTGGACAAAAACGGAAGCCTTCGAAGTGGATCACTCTTCTAGCTTTGCGAATATTAAAGAGGATTTACAAATAGAAAACCGCGAATTAATCATCACTACAAGAGAAACACACCGCGGATTCTCTTCTACAGAGGTTATGCAAGTACAAGAAAACTTGAATGTATATTCCTTCACGATTTTCTCTACCGTTTGCTGAATTTCCATGAAAAGTTAAATTAACCGCAAGATTAATGACCTTCCTTTATGATTTCCACACCTTAAGAGAAGTGCGCGCGCTAAAGGGCAAGAAAGTGTTTTTAAAGAGGTCCTCCTGCCTTCCATTTGTCATGGCGTGACTCAAACATCACCATAGCCTTCTGCGCTTCAATTTCATGCTTACGTTTTTTGGCCAAAACATAAGCGTCCGAACTGAAAGTTTTCGTCTGTTCTTGGTCTTCATTTGAGTCCGTGCGTAGGGAAGCATCCATGTCTCCCATTCTTACGCCTCGGATTAATCTGAATAGTTTTAATCTCCCTATTGTTCCAAACAGTTTTCTCATATCAACCACCTTTTCTATCACCCAAATTTCTACTTTAATACTAATGCATTGCTTTCTATAATTACCTATCTGAAACAAATTCAAATTATGAACAAAAAATATTTGAATAATCGAATATCATTCAATAATCTGAAGAACATAAAACCCAAACTGATTGAACTGTTCAAAAAAGACTACTCACTAAGCTAGTTTAGCGCGCGCGGAAGGAAGGAATTAAAATTTTATCTTCTTCTTTATCCAGTTGAGGCTGACTTTTTGGAAAGAAAAGGTTACACGCGCGCCGCAGTACTTAAAATATGCCCATTAATTTTAGACCATCTCTTACAAAAATTACTGCGAACAAGACTAATGCAATCCCTAAAGCACGAACAACGTAAAGATGATACTTGCTTTCAATAAAGAACTTAGATTTTTCTACAATTAAAGCAATACCTATGTTCAACCCGATAAGCAGACTGTAGAATCCTGAGATGAAAAGAACTGTTGCCGAAATGTGTATATCCAAACTTTCGAAAATCATTGGACCACCAATAGAGAGCCAAAACAGGTAAGGATGAGGATTTAAGAAATTCGCAATAACCCCTCGTTTTAGAGCATCTTCTTTTGCAAACTCAACCTCAAATCCGCTAATTTTGACTCTCAGATTCTCAAAACCTAAATGAATTAAATAACAAGCACCAAACAGAGAGATTGCTCCAATTACAAAGCCATGTTTTACTAAATTTGATAATATGAGCAATACAAATAGAACAATCGGTAACTCTGTAATCAGAGGACAAATCGCGATTTTTACTCCTTCTTTTCTTCCATACTTCACAGTCTCAGAAAAAACCAAAGCAAGAACAGGCCCGGGAGATATTCCAGCAGCGAGACCAAAGATCATTCCTGAAATTAAAAATTCAAGTCCTTCAGTCATATTTTATCCCTAACTAACCCCAACTAGCGCGCGTTATAATTATCTATCTGAATAAAATTCAATTTTTGAACGAAAAATTTTTAAATAATCGAACATTGTTTAATAATATGAAGAATATAAGGCCCAAACTGATTAGGCTGTTCAAAGTGGGTTACTGTACACCGCAGATAGCGAGAATAGCAAAGACAATAAATGAACCCTCTGCCACTTTACACTACAACATAAAGAAGCTGGAAAATGAAGGAGCGATAAAAACCTACAAGGCTGTTTTTGACTACGAGAAAATCGATGAAGGTTTTTGTGTGTATCTCTTCATCAAATTAACCGCTAAAGCAGGTGCTGACCCTGACCAGATCGTAGGTGAACTGGCTAGATATGAAAAGGTTGATAGTGCAGACATCATTGCCGGAGAATGGGATGTCGTCCTTAAAGTTAGGACAAAGAATCAGGATGAATACTATGACGTATTAAAGAGCATTCTCACCCGAGAAGGCATTGAAAAAAGCACGTCTGTGATTTCACTGAAGCAGGCCAAAACTGAATTTGTTTTGCTGTAGCGATTTTCCATTTGGCGCGTTGCCTAGAGATGGTGTGTTTGGGGATTAAATTTTAATTTTTTATCAGTTACTCCACTACCCCTTTCAACAAACCCCATTTTGCATGGTTAACCCGTGTTTTAGAGGCTTTTTTGGGGTTCTTTTGCGAGGGAACTAAAAATTTGAGGAATTCTAGACTTAGCGCGCGCGAACTCGTTAAAATGATCATTGAAGATATAGCCAATATAGACGAATTTATGAAGCCGCGCGCGCGACGCGAGATGCCGGATTAGTTACGAACCGTTGCATCATTTTCAGCGTTATGTTCCACAGATTTAGTAATTATTGCACTCGCACGCGCGTATTTTTATATTCACTTCTGAATTACTATATAATTGATACTTATGTCTTCTGAAAAGCCCAAGCCGAAACGTGTTAGAAAGGAAGAACTACTATACGAACCAGTTTTGAACACTTTACGGACGGTGCTTTCATATAATTATGTTGAACGTGAAATTCAGCATCGCCCAGTTGTCAGAGAAAATCCCTATTTGGAAATAACTTCTGAGAGTATTTCTGAAGTGCTAAAAAAGGTATTAAATGATAAGGCTATTCGAATACTAAATGTCGAGAATGTGCGTGCACTTCGCCCAGATATAATGGGATTCGTGAAGAAAAAATCATCAAGTCCAAAAGAACTTATAACAGTTGAAGTAAAAGCGACACCCATTAAAATCAGAGACGTTCTACAAGCAAAATTCTATCAAGATGTTTTTAGCCCAACCTTCAATTTACTAGTTTCACCCAAGGAGATTCCCGAAAGAAAACTAAGATATGTGTTAGATATGGATGATATAAGAGGAAAAACAATCATTGCCAAGTTAGTCAGACACCCTATGGACTATCTGTTTGAAATTGACCAGAGATTCGAAAACCATATTCCACCCGCATTTAAGAATTGCATAATCCATGAGTAAGTCATGGTTGAAAAGCCTTACTGAAGTTGAAACAAGAGTCTGAAAGTTAGCGTGCGCTAGAAATTAGTACAAAAAGAGCAAATGGAAGAAGAAGAGAAGCAAAGTCTAATTTTCTGGGTTTGGGTTTGGGATTAAATTTTAATGCACACACACAGTTTCAACGCATGAACGTGCACACTGCAGAGAGGTGATGTTGTGTGCACAGAAATCAGGCTGGAATTATTTGCACACAGCAGGGTTCAAGTGAGACGTGTGTGCTGGATTCAGCTGAAGATGGAAGTTACCTAGCGTTCAGCTGGTAAGGTGAAAGAGCAGAAAGCAGTTCGATTATTATTATGATTATAATAGTATAGGTATATAGGTATACTTTTTTCTGAGGTCAGGCAGTATTATTATATATAGGTTAACTAATGTAGCAGAATGTTTTTTCTGTCGTCCTAACTTTTCAGTTTCCTTATGGCTTCTTTCAAAGCATTTTCAGAAACATGAAAAGGAAGTGTCCGTCGAGAGAAGCACGCCGCGCTTGCTGTAAGTTACTAACTTCGTAACTCCGCCTTGTCAACAATCCGCAACAATAGATCAACCATGCAGATAAGTTCAAAGGCTTCAATGTTGCTTTCGTCTTCCGTAAGGCTATGAGAAGGCGGGTTTCGCAAGAATCCGATTGCTCCCTTGAATAACAGATAAAGTGCTTGTTGCTCATTTGATATTTTTCCAAGCATCAATCGTCCATTCTTAGGATTGAAAGCATAATCTATCAATTTTTGCCCCGAATAACTCGTATCAACACCAATCTTCGCACGGATTCTATCTTCAAGAATTGGAAAAGCATTCGTGACGACATCGTGATAATCCTTGTCTTTACACCGTCCATAGAGTTTTGAATCAATGAATTTTGCACACTCGCGCAAGATTCCGGATACTATCGGCGGAGCAATCTCCTCAAGTTCAAAAACAACGCCAATTCCACTCATCTGTATATACTTCGCATATCCAAGCAAAGGCGGAGTAAAATCATGAGGTTTTCGTGTTGAGAGGATTCCATGAACATCGCTTTCAAAGAAGGCTCCCGTTGTTTTGTTGCGTATTCTTGTCGCTTCAATCTGAACACCTTCTCGGTTTCCGTGGCCACTCAAAATTTGAATCAAGTCGCCGGAAGAAATTTGAAGGCTAGGTTTTCCACTCCAAATAACTTTCATGAGAATCCCGAATTTAAGTAAGAAAGGAAGGGGCTTTATTTAGGTTACTTTCAACCGATTCTGTTAAGTCGCCCACGAGCGCGCGTGTCAATGGAACATTCATTCTACAACAGTGGGATAATTTGAAAATTAAATTTTAATTCCTTCCTTCGACCTTCTTGAACTAAAACAAAAAAATGAATCTATAGGACTCCTACATTGCGTAATGCATGAATAAATATGACGATATAGAACGATAGAGTTAAAGCGACATGGGTGAACCTATTACGATGTGGCATCTGGTATCTTCCTAAACTCGCAAGCAACCCATATCTGTGAATGAAACCCGTTGCAACCAGAATCAGTGTGATTATGTATAATGCAAGTCCCGCTCCTAAATCCGGATAGAACTGTGGTGGTCTGCCTAACTGCTGAGCAATGTGAATGGATATGAGCGTGAAGGAAAGCAAATTGCCGAACACGTGAATTTTGACTAAACCTTTAAGTCTTTTTGGATAACGCCGCTTCAGAATGTAGTATATTGGTGTATAAATTCCAATGAATGAAGCACCTACTATGCCTAGCCAATGGGCAAAAAAGAGCCCGCCTATGCGAAAAGATAATGGAAGCCAACGGAAGTAAGTCGCAAATGAAAGATAGATGGTCACAAGAACTATAATCAACGCTAACCAAAAGCCAATGTCCTTCAAGATTTTCATATAACCATTCTCCTTTATGTTAAGGCTATATTCCGATGCTTAGAGCTATTATATATTTTGGGCGTTAAACTAAGTAAAACTGACATCACACGGTTTATATGCGAGAGCTCTTTTGTCTCATCTGGTATATCAAAATAGGTTAAAAACCAACTATCTGTTGGGACGCGCGTGCGCGTTTCACATCCACACTAGTGAACGCAGAGCCTTGCAAGTTTCCCGGCCCTTGAATCAACCATAAACTCACTACCTCGAGAGAATCTTCTCAAACTCTAGTTAGCTCTTCTTCAGTTTTTATGAGTTGTGGAAGGGATTGAGCGCGTACCGCATGATACGTGGTATATGTCAAAACGCGGGATCAACAAAAAAATGGGGTTTTGCGGGGGGCTATGTCAATCCATGTTGCAAGGTTTTGGGTGATGTCTCTATTGCGCTAGCTGGTGAGATCTTTTACTGTTGCTTCCGGTGCGTTTTGCATAACAGACTGTATTCCGTTGTTGCATCCAGCTTTAGTCTCATACGCTTCGCTTGCCGCAATTATCTGATTGTTCGCGGCTCTCAGCCTAAATCTGAATCTTCCTGCAGTGTCCCTATAGATCTCAAATTTTGGCATCGGTCTGGCTCGCTTTTCAGCACTTATTACCTTATGAGTCTCCATAGTTGACCATACCGGAAAGTCAATTTTTTGGAGGGCAGCAGATAGGTCCTTTCTACTCGGTGCCTCGAACTCAACCAGTACTTTTCTTTCTTCTCCGCAACAATAACATCTTATGACTTCGACGTCCTCAACGCCTGCATTCTTCAACATGATGGGAATACCCATGGAACAAGCTACAGGATCCATGTCTTCAGGCAATATCTCCGACTGAACGATGAACCTTTTCATTTCCAAGAGTGACACTCCTTTCTAAGTAGACTTGCGATGAATAACACTGTTCGCGTCCGTTTCTAGGTAAGATCCTGTATCATCGCTTTTGGAGCATTAGTCTTAACTGACTCCACTCCCTTCATGCATCCGTCTTTTGACTCGTAGGCTTCGCTCACTGCAATTATCTGATTGTTCGCAGCTCTCAATCGAAATCTGAATTTTCCGGCGGCATCCTTATAGATTTCAAATCCTGGTTCAGGCATTTCTTTCACTTGTCCTGCTCGGAGATCAAGATAATATGACTTTTAAGTCTATGTGACTGTGACATAACAGCAACAAGTGCACGCTAGCCTATGCAAAAATGTTAAGTCTCGGAAGGCAGGGTTAAGGGCAGATAGCAGTTTTCGGGGCGCGCTATATACGAAAACAATCGCGATAACCATCCCCTTGTGAAACAGAAACTCGGTTAATTGAAGATGCAAGCGTGTAATAATGATCTTTTCAAGATGGAAGTAACGCGCGTGCTAGATAGTCTTTTTGCTGTCCATTCAGTTTCATTGCTTTGGCAACACGATCTATTAAGTCGTTCAGCTTCGGCGGGAAAACGTATCCGTGATAGCCAATAACAAGTTTTTCGGCGACTTTGTCCAACTGTTTAGGCGTCCACACGTCACCTTTTAGACTGCTATCTGAAACATTAACCAAGAACCCCTTTGCTCCCTCAATCTCGAAGTTATCCTCGTCAAAGCTGCAAGATTCTAGCAGATCATTGATTTCCTCATCAATTTCTGCAGGGACCTTCAACGCTTTCATCAATGCATCTCTGATGAAACTTGCAGTCGAAATTCCTCGTATTTCTGCTTCTGCTTTTATATCTTCATAAAGGCTTCTAGGTAGTCGAATGATTGCCTCTATGGATTCTTCGTCATCGTCCGGGTGAATTCTCCTTCTTCCTTCAAATTCTACAGACATAATCTTCACAACTGTAAAAAGATCTTTGAGCAAACAGATTTTAAGTTTTTGATACATCAGGCAATTGCGGAACTGCTTTGACCCTGCACTAATGACTGAGCGCGTTAGTCAGAAGGGAGCAGGGTCGAGAAATCTAGGTTTTCTCCAAGAAGAAGGCATGATTTCTATTCTTCCTTGCACAATGCTACCAGTCATAGTCCACATACAAGGTCTTTTCGAAACTCATCAAAAAAGGATCCTACGTGCGCGCAACAGTTATATGCGTGGTGTAAATTGCGTTAGCTTCATTGGGAGAACAAGTCAACTTTGCAGACCGCAAGATTGTTAGCTACTGTTTCAAGGCCAGAATTCCTTCCAGCGAATTCAGCCTCCATTATTATTGGACTTTCCTGGGGCATCAATCTCCCAGTGGATCTCTTTTGGGGGCTGGCGATTCCAGTGGCTCTAGTCTCTGCCATAATCACGCTTGTTTCAGCTGTGGCGGCCCAAGTGAACACCATGGCAGACTACGAGTTGGACTCAAAGGACAGTCGCAAGAAGGAACTCGTTCAGGCCATGAGTCGTCTGGGGAAGGGTAAACTAACATCATTCATAATTATCGAATTTTTGCTAAGCCTGGCTTTCATTCTTCTGTTGTATCTGGTCCAAGGAAAGCTTGCCTTGCTGTTAATGTGGGTAGCCGCGGTTTTCTTGGCCTACTCCTATTCTGCGTCACCCCTAAGACTGAAGTCGAGATCATGGCTTGCAGTGATCACGCTGCTTGTCGTCCTCAGCATCTTGCCAGTAACATTTGTGTATCACACTTTTTCTTCTGAGCTGGACCCTTTGTTTCTACTCTTCCTCTCCGGGCAGGCTCTGACGGTGTATGGTGTAATCGTGCCAGCTGAGATCCGGGACTACTTCGGCGACAAGGCAATGGGAATTGACACTGTGACAGTGCGGCTCGGTCTTGCAAAAGCTTCACTCTTCGGCATAGTGTTGCTAAGTGTAGGAGGCGTACTCTGCGGGACAGGGATTCTTCTCAGACTAGCTCACGGGTCCTACCCAGCACTGACTGTTTTCCTACTGGTTGTGGTATTTGCTTACCTATATGTGCTGAGGAAATACAGCAAACTTTACTCTCTTTCCAAGAGATACATGATCTCAGAGGATCAGAGTTTTATTGCACAAGACATTGAAAGATTGTCTGCACACAATCCACAGTGGATCACTCTAATTACGCAGACAATTGTCCTCGTGTCTCTTGTACTTCTGGTGGGCAAACTCTTGCCTTGATCGAATTCAGTCAAAGTTTCTTCCACAAGTCAAAGAAGCTGAAGTAATTGTAGGTACCTATTTTTCATTTTTGGGGACACCTAAGGTTTCCTAACCCGCGCGCGATTTTTAATCTACTTGTGTGTAAAAAGATTTAAGTGCTAGTTGTTGTCTTAATTCGAACTGGAAGTGTGATTATGGCTAAGATGTTGCGTTGCCGAGATGTTGGAGTGGATTGCGACGCCGTGATTCGTGCCAAAACTGAGGAGGAACTCATGAGGAAAGTAGCTGAACACGCCAAAACCGTGCACGGTATGAGTAAGATCCCCCCAGACATGATCGCGAAAGTTAAAGCTGCAATAAAAGAGGTTTGACTGCTCCAAAGGCTGAAAAAGCGCCCTTTACCATTTTTTGTCTGTCAAAATTAGCGCGTGCTCTAGTCACATATCCGCATCCAAGAGACACCCAAACTATTGGTGATTATGTCTCGGTATAGTGTGATTAGATTCTCTTTTTCACCGATTCCTTCCCCAATCATTACACCACTCTGCATAATACTCACTTTTTGCTCTCCCCGTGTTGAAGTTATACTCAACCTTCCTTCCGTCTCAATATGGAAACCCTTGTTTTCTAAAATCTCAGATAATTTGGATATTTGAAGTTTCAAGTCTTCTTTTGGTATGACCATTAAGGTTCTTTTACCTTCTCTTCCACAGACCTCTTCAACCAATTCTCTCTCTGAATGGAAAGGTTCTGTTACTGATTCTTCACCGCATACTGGACATAGTTCATTTCTTAACACGTCGACTAGATCCATGGAAAGTTCTTCCAAGCTAGAGAAAAGAAGTCTACCTCTCAATACTGGTTCTCTGCCAAGAAGCACTCTTATGACTTCTGAGACCTCAACGCTTGCAATGAGACCTAGTATAGACGGGTGGACACCTACAACGGCACATTTTGGCATATTGGCATCTTCGATGTTACCGAAGAAGCATTCAAGACATGGCGTCTCTTTCGGTATGATTGTAGAGGCGTTTCCGTGAGTCATAACAGCAGATCCGAAGACGTAGGGCGTCTTCAACTTTACGCATGCTCTATTTATTGCGTATCTGGGTTTCATGGCATCTAGACCGTCTGCGACGACATCCATGCCTTCAATGACTTCTTCAGCATTCTCAGAATTGATCGAGATTGTCGAGGGTTCAAGATTGACGTAGGGGTTAAGGAGGGCCAATCTCTCTGCAGCTACCTCTGCCTTGGAACGACCTAGAACTTTTGTGTCATAGAGATATTGTCTATGAAGGTTAGCAATTTCCACTACATCTCGATCGACCAGACGGATGTGACCTACTCCCATGGCGGTCAACTGTGTAGCTATCAAACTACCCAAACCTCCCAGACCGATTATGCAGACTCTGGCGTTCTTAAGCCTGAGTTGCCCATTGTAACCTATCTCTCTGAGTACGATCTGTCTAGAATACAACTCTTGCTCTTTTTTGTTCAGAGAGAAGCTTCCTTTTTTATGCAGTCCTGTCTTAGCCATCGTTAACAGTGCTCCTGCATGACTTATGAGAGAAAAGAGAACTATTTCTATCTTTCATAGAGGTAGAATTAAACTTCATGAAGGGAAGGATCTGGGAAACCTACGTGCCCGTGACACTGTCTAGTTCGGAGAGAAAACAAGTCTTAGAGCGTACGCTCTAGAAGCAATCATAATCACTGTCATTCGGTGGGAATCTTGGTTAAAAAACGAGTGCTATTCCAATTCTTGCTAGTAAGTAAGAATTAAATATGACGTATGTCATTATGCTAATGATTGAAAATGAACTGGAAAATCCCATTCATTGCAGTTACGATCGTGGCAATAGTCACTGCTTGTATTCTTCTTTCACAATCTTCTTTTCCGCGTCAGAACACAAGTGCTGAACATCCAGATTGGAATTTGTTGGTTGACGGACTCGTTCAACATCCTCTGAATCTTAGCTTGAAGGAGATCGTGACGATGCCTAGGCGCACAATCAGTGCTGAACTCTATTGCTTGCCGTCTCCAGAAGGCTCAGGAGTTCTTGTTGACTCTGGAAATTGGACTGGAGTGAGCCTCAGATTCATGCTTGAAAAAGCTGGAGTTTTGCCCGAGGCTGTGAAGGTGGCATTTTATGCTGAGGATGGTTTTACAACAGACCTAGCCATGAGTCCTGCTCTAGGTGAAGATATACTCTTGGCTTACGAGAAAGAAGGCGAACCGTTGCATCAGAAACTACGCCTAGTAGTCCCTGGTAGGTGGGGATACAAATGGATCTATCTACTCAATCGCATAGAACTCGTCGATTATGACTTTCTAGGTACTTATGAAAGCAGAGGTTTTCCAGACAGGGCTGAGATCCCATAACAATCTTAGCACAGGCGAATCATAGTCTATTCTTATTCTAAACCGATTTTTTCATTCATCTTAGCGCGCGCTAAGAAGTTTCTGAGAGTTTCTCTGATCTCTTGTATGGATAAATGTGGAGGGCGGAATTCGGGTTTAAAAGGATGTGTTTCGCTCTGCAAAACCTCTTTCAGACGCGCATAATACAAGCTGAAATCCTCAGTGTCGCTGTTTCTAAACTTGAAGATAGGAATTCTGCCTTTAGGTCTCTGCCAACGCTTTCCCCACGCAAGAACGGGGCTCGCGTCACCGAATCTCTCAATGTTTCTCGCCACTAGGATTTGTCTATCAACGTCCAAAATGACGAGAAGACGGTTAACATGCTTGACTTTCGTTGCTAGCAAAAATTCCCGTGTCACATTGTCAGGCGCCGTTGAGTCTATCACAGCACTATATCCTCTTTCAAGCAGAGCGTCTCGGATTTCGCCTATTAAAGAATATGCCAAGAACTCGTCACGACATGGATAGACCTCGCCAAAAAGCATCTCTCTCAACTCATCTACTCCTACCCTTGCAAAATATGGGTTTTCGACAACGAGTTTTTTTGCAAGCGTCGTTTTACCTGACCTTGGATAACCACTCAGAACGACGTTCCATAGTCCTCTAACCGCACTATCCATCGTATCCACTCACATCGCACGTGCCTTTCTCCATGGAATACGTTCCTATTCTCTTGAACCTGCATTTATTTTTTAAGTCTCCTCCTCCAGAGGTTGTATAGGAGGGACCGAGAATAAAGAATAATAATCTTTCATGGAAAGTTGGTGGCGAAGCAGGTTATGGAATAATGACCACTGGACTCATCTTTGCCAAAGTCTGTTCTAGGGCAGGTTTGCATGTCTTCGACCACGCTGAATATCCATCCCTCATAAGAGGAGGTCACAACACCTATCAAGTCAACGCTGGATCTGAAGAGGTTTTCTCGCATGTGAGAAATGTCGACTTGCTCGTAGCTCTAAATAAGGAAACCATTGACAGACATCTGGAGGAGCTGACACATGGAGGCGGAATAATCTATGACGAAGACAAAATACCTTTGAATAAGGAAGGTCTGAGAAGAGAGGACATTAGGCTTTACCCTGTTCCATTACTTAGGCTCGCTGAGGAGTCAGGCGGAAGAAGAGTAATGATAAACTCTGTCGCCTTAGGCGCCTCAGTTGGGCTCATAGACTTTGATTTCGGAATGCTTTCATTAGTCATCAGAGACGTCTTCCGAGGAAAAGCAAAGGAGACTATAGAGTTCAACATCAAAGCTGCAAGACTAGGTTACGACTATGTGAAAAGCAAAGGCTTCGAGAAGGATTTTGGACGTAAATTGCCGAAGGTTGGCGGAAAGAAGAGGATGTTGCTCACTGGTAACGAAGCCGTGGTTCTGGGGGCAATAAAAGCTGGATGCAAGTTCTATGCTGCTTACCCAATGACGCCAGCGTCCTCGATACTTCATTTGATGGCATCTCAAGAAAGATACTTCAACCTTGTTGTAAAACATACCGAGGACGAGATTGCGGCCATAAACATGGTCATTGGAGCCAGCTTTGCTGGAGTAAGAGCTATGACCGCCACTTCGGGAGGTGGATTTTCCCTCATGTCTGAAGCTCTCGGCCTCGCAGCGATGACCGAAACTCCCATAGTGGTCGTACTGTGTCAGCGACCTGGACCAAGCACAGGGCTTGCAACCCGCACAGAGCAGGGAGACATGAAGTTCGTACTTCACGCTTCTCAAGGCGACTTCCCAAGGTTTGTAATAGCTCCCGGGGATGTTGAAGAATGTTTTTACAAAACTATCGAAGCCTTCAATCTCGCAGAGAGATATCAATGCCCAGTGATTCTTGTTCTCGACAAATACCTTTCAGAAAGTCACAAAACCGCCGATAAATTCGACGTGAGCAGAGTTGAGATAGACAGGGGACTGCTACTAAGTGATAAAGAGTTAGAGAAGATTGCGCAATTCAAAAGATACAAATTCACGGAGACAGGAATCTCTCCGAGGACGATTCCCTCTCAAAAAGGAGGCATATTCACTGCGACCGGAAACGAACATGATGAGACAGGATATCTGTGCGAGGACAAAATCGTTAGAACCAAAATGATGGACAAAAGGTTCAGGAAATTCGAGCAGGCCGAAAGAGAGATACCAGAGCCTAATCTTTATGGTTCCAAGGACGCGGAAGTGACGATAATAGCTTGGGGTTCTACAAAAGGGCCCATAAAAGAGGCTGTTAGACTCCTCGACCGCGATGGAATAAAAGCAAACTTCCTTCAGATAACATACATCAGCCCGTTTCCAAGCAACACCGTATCAAAAACTATTGAGAGTTCAAAGGTAACCGTGATCGTGGAGAATAATAAAACAGCACAACTGGGCGGTTTGATAGGAGAGAAAACTGGGAAAGAAATTGGGCATAAGATTCTGAAGTACGATGGGAGGCAATTCTTTCCAACTGAGATCTATCAAAGGATAAAGGAGGTTTTGCATAATGGTTGAATTAGCCGACTTGAAAACCGTAGGGCAACCTAGCTGGTGTCCTGGCTGCGGAAATTTTCCCATCTGGCATGCGCTTAAGAGGGCTATAGTTCAACTGAATCTTGAACCACATAATGTTGTCATCTTTTCAGGAATCGGGTGCTCTTCAAAGATGCCCCACTGGATTAACACCTACGGGTTTCATGGGATTCACGGAAGAGCCCTGCCCATCGCCACTGGAGCAGAACTGGCCAACAACAATTTGACAGCAATCGTGGTAGGTGGAGACGGTGACGGATACGGAATAGGAGTCGGTCATTTCATACACGCCATGAGAAGAAACTTGAACATGACTTACATCGTCAGCAACAACCAAATCTACGGTTTGACAACAGGACAGACATCTCCAACCAGTGACAAAGGATTTACCACAAAATCAACTCCAACGGGAGTCATAGAAGTGCCTATAAATCCGATCGCCTTGGCCATTGCTTCTGGAGCTACTTACATTTCTAGGGGTTTCTCAAAAGAGATGAGACAACTTACAAAACTTATAGTTGATGGGCTGAGACACAAGGGATTTGCGCTCATAGATGTGTTGCAACCGTGCGTCACATTCAATCGCAAAAACACCTATGATTGGTTTTCGGAGAGAGTATATAAACTTGAAGAAACAGGCCACGACGTCACAGACAAAAAAGCGGCGTTCCTAAAGTCTTTGGAGTGGAATGACCGTATCCCCATAGGACTATTCTACAGGGAGATCAAACCAACGTACGAGGACGAGTTGGCGCAAATAGTAGAGATGCCCTTAGTTACGCAAAGAATCGAGGACATAGATATAAGACCACTCATGAACGAATTTGTTTGACAATCAGTTATGACGAAAATCCCTTATATCTGCAGGTGTAAATTAGATTCGAGAAGTGGTAACTTGCTTGAATCCTTGGAAGAGATTATGAAGAAGAGCGGCTGCTGCGAACTGTGCGACGGATGTTTCGAGTGCGACTGCCCCAAGAACTTGAAGAAAGGACCAAAAGAGCTTCAGGTAGACATCTTGCAGATCGACTATGATCTAAATCTGGCGAGTGGAGATTAATTAGTCTAGAAAGCGAAAATGCTCAATACACAAATTGAAACTCGTACGCGCGTAGGGCAGAAAGCTGAACATGACTTCTATCATGGAAATCCCTAAGACGTTACAAATCTAAACTTTGTCTCTTTTGCTCAAACTTGTTCTATTAGAAACATAGGTTACGGTTTTGTATGGCTTAATATTGCAGGAAAACATAAAAATGGAAATTGTGTAGCCAAATGAGCACCTATGCGAAATTATTTAAACCCAAAACAGAGGAAGAACGCTTGGTGACTGAAATAGGTCGAAAACTAAAACTGAAAAGCTAATTGAAATGTTAAATTCGGACTTACATCTTGAAAAAATAGAAAATGGAGGAAAAGTAGTCACCCCTAAGCATGCGCGCGCATTTAGAAAAAAGACATAAGCGCGTCAACTCTCCTCCGTATAGTAAATTGAGAAACTTGCCAGAGGGATAGAAGTGTCCAAGAATGAACTTCAATCGGAGCTTTCGCTTTTTGACGTGACAAATCTTGTAGTGGGAGCGATAATAGGGGCTGACATTTATGTGGCCTCGTCGTTTGGGGCTGCATATCTTGGCCCTTCTTCACTTTTGGTATGGATTGTAGCGGGAATCATTGCTATCGTAATTGCTTTATGTTTTGCTCAGTGCGCTGCTCTGGTTCCTAAAGTCGGCGGACCTTATGCATATGCAAAAGAGGCATGGGGATCGTTTACAGGTTTTGTTGTTGGCTGGTCACTTTGGCTTGCCGAATGGGTGTCACTAGCCGTTTTTCCAGTCGCCTTCACTAGATATTTAATGTTCTTCTTACCTAATCTTGAATTGATTTATCAAATCGTAGTCAAGGTGATATTTGTAGCTTTCTTGGCACTAGTAAACGTTGTTGGAGTTAGGGCTGCTGGAAGAATTAATGACATCCTTACCTTGTTAAAACTTGGTCCTCTGATTTTTTTTTCCGGAGCTGGTTTACTCTACATTATTTTCAATCCAACTGTGGCTGCGTCGAATTTTTCACCTTTCGCTCCATACGGGTTAGATCATTTCGGCGCAGCCCTTGTCTTAATATTTTGGGCATATGCTGGCTTCGAAATCTCGACCATACCAGCGGAAGAGATAAAGGATCCGAGTAGAACAATTCCAAAAGCCATAATGCTTGGAATCTCAATTGTAACCGTTTTCTATTTGGTGACGAACATCGTACTCTTTAGTGTACGATCATACAGCCAATTGCCTTTTGATAGTGCGCCGCTAGCATCAGCAACTACTGTAATACTCAATATTAATCCTACTTTGGCATTGATTGGCGGGATAATTGTGGGTGTTGGAGCCTTAATTTCTGTTTCCGGTTCTGACGAATCAGGAATGTTGGGGACGTCAAGACTTGGTTATGCTCTAGCTGTTGATGGTCTGTTCCCTCGCATCTTCGCCAAGGTGCATCCAAAATTCAAAACGCCCTACGTAGGGACTACAATTCAGGCTGGTACAGCACTAGTAGCCGCAATTGTTGGTAACCTAAGCATGTTGATAGCTACCTCCGTCTTCTTTATGGCGATCGCATATGTAGCAACTAGTGCATCAATCTTTTCACTGCGTAACAAAGCTCTAAAATCCCAATTCCACCTCAAGGGAGGCCTACTTATTCCAAGCTTGGGAGTAATCTTCTCTCTTTACTTGATCTCACAGTGCACAATCACTCAACTCATAGCGGGGATTGCCCTACTTTTCGTTGGAATACCAATTTACGTCAAATATTCTCCAAAAAAGGAAATAACCGAGCTTAGAAAAACATTACTTTCTAGAGAGTCAATCCTGAAAAGAGTATACAGACAAGAGCAGAGGTTTTTGGCTCACTTATTACGCCACATAAAAAGAGGCTATAGAAAGATCGCCGGCAAGAAACAGACATGGAAATAAAATCTAAACTAATTAAGACGTTAACAGACAAAAAGCGCGCGTGCTCTAGTTATGTTCTAGCTTTTTCTTTGCAATTGTCTGGCTCTCCATAATTCAGAAGTATATACCATGAAGAAGAGAATACCGCCAATACCAAGAAAGAACATGTCTTTTAGAATCAGGCCTTCAACATATAAAGAAATACAAATAGGGGCAAAATGTCCTACACTTAGTAATACAACTTCCCAACGTGTTTCGAGTTTTCCTCCAAATATTCCTATGGCTACAAGTGAAATTAGACACGCAATTGATAGAGTAATAAGAAATGGCTGAAACCATGATAGGGAATACCCTGCAACAACTAAAGGTGTAGTAAATGATATTTTATCGATGAGCGATATTAACCAATTGCCATAAATTCCAATGATAATGCCTTCAAAAAGACTTAATCTATCATTATTCCCCATCCTTGTCAGTCCTCGATTTAATCGATTAGTTAAGTTGATTATAAGTTAAAATTTTCCTAAATTCTGAATTTAATAGATAGCCAAATTCTTTTAAAGTGAGATATTTTAAATGCTTTATGATGAAGGTGAGTATTTATTCAAAATGGTTTGCCCCCTGAAAAGCTTCGGAGAGAATGCGATCCAACTCTGATTCGGTGTAAGACCACAGACGAGTTGACCCCGCTTGAGGGAATTATCGGCCAAAAACGGGCTGTTAAGGCACTCAAGTTCGGCTTAGACATTAAGGAACGAGGGTTTAACATCTATGTGGCTGGTCCTCCAGGAACCGGTAGAACGACTGCCGTTAAAGACTTCTTGGAGGAAATGGCTAAAACGAAACTCGTGCCCTCTGACTGGTGTTATGTAAACAACTTCAACAACCCGTATGAACCCAAGGCCATAAAGCTGCCTCCAGGAAACGGAAAACTTTTCCAAGCTGACACAGCGAATATCATCAGCGAAACACAAAGAAGGCTTCCAAAAGCGTTCGAAAGCGAAGACTATGCCATAAAAAAGGAGACAACCATCAGCGCCGTCGAAAAAGACAGAGATGAGCTTCTTTCCAAACTGAACAAGAGAGCCCAAGAGGAGGGATTCGTCCTTCAAAGCAGTCCCGTCGGTTTACTTACAGTCCCAATGATGAAGGGAAAGCCTCTAAGCGAACGTGATTTCATGTCGCTAGGCCCAAAGATGAGAGATGAAATTCAGAGAAGAAGGGAAAGGCTGGATTCGGACTTAAGAAGTGCAATGATCCAACTGAGGAGTTTAGAGGGAAAAGTTAACGAAGAGCTTGAAAAACTGAATCGTAAGGTTGCTCTCTACGCTATTGGTCATCTGGTTACTGATCTGAAAGAGAAATACAAGGAGTTTCCAGAGGTTATCACCTACCTGGAAGAGTTACAGGACGACATCTTGAATAACATCTCCCTATTCGTGAAGGAGCCTGAGACTCCCCCTGTTCCCTTTCCTGTTCCTTGGATGGAGGGGCTTCCCTTCAGGAAGTATGAAGTGAACGTGATTGTGGATAACTCCGAACTTAAAGGCGCGCCTGTAGTAATAGAGCTCAATCCCACCTATCAAAATCTTTTCGGAAGGGTAGAGAAGGAGGCGCAATTCGGCGTCCTTGCCACTGACTTCACGATGATTCGTGGAGGCTCTCTACATAGAGCCAACGGGGGATACCTAGTGCTTCCAGCCGAAGAGGTGCTCCGCAGTCTAGCCTCTTATGATTCCTTGAAGAGGGCTCTTATGAACGAGTGTATAACCATTGAGGAGTTAGGGGAACGTCTAGGTTTCATAACTACGAAGGGGTTGATGCCTCAGGCCATCCCTCTGGACGTCAAAGTCGTCCTGATCGGAAATCCTCTCCTTTACCATCAGCTATACCTATTAGACATCGACTTCAAGGAACTTTTCAAGGTCAAAGCAGACTTTGACACCACCATGGATCGAAACGAAGAAAACATGCAGAAATATGCCTCGTTTGTTTGCACCTTCTGTCAAAAAGAAAAGCTAAAACACCTTGATGCTTCAGGACTAACAAAAATAATCGAGCATGGCTCCAAGTTGGCTGAAGATCAGCAAGAGCTTTCCACCAGTTTTGGCGAGATCTCTGACATAATTCGGGAAGCCAACTTCTACGCTATGCAAGAAGGTTCTGATTACTTGACTGCTAACCACATCAAAAAGGCAATTGAAGAGAAGGTCTACCGCTCTAGCCTCATTCAAGAGAAGATTCGAGAAATGATTGAACGTAACATTCTCCTCATTGACACTGAAGGGGAAGCGGTTGGACAAGTGAACGGTCTCTCCGTAATGAGTTTAGGAGACTTTTCATTTGGCGCACCTTCACGTGTCACAGCTAGTATAGGGTTGGGACGGGAAGGAATTGTCGATATCCAAAGAGAAGCGAAATTGGCAGGCCCCATCCACACTAAAGGAGTGATGATTTTAGGCGGATATCTGGCTGGGAAGTACGCTCGAGACAAACCCCTCAGCCTTTCAGCCCGCTTAGTCTTCGAACAGAGCTATGGAATGGTGGAAGGAGACAGTGCTTCTAGCACAGAACTGTACTCGCTCCTCTCTGTCCTGTCAGATCTCCCAATTAGACAAAGTATTGCTATCACTGGTTCTGTAAACCAAAAAGGAGAAGTCCAAGCTATAGGCGGAGTAAACGAAAAGATTGAAGGCTTCTTTGAAGTCTGCAAGGCTAAGGGTCTCAATGGAGAACAAGGAGTAATCATTCCCGAGAGCAACGCCCAAAACCTAATGTTAAAAGAGGAAGTCGTAGACGCTGTCAAGGCAGGCAAGTTTCACGTATACCCGGTGAAAACTATTGATCAAGGAATTGAGATTCTTACCGGATTGAAAGCAGGTGTAAGGCAGGCTGATGGAACATTTGAAGAGGGAACGGTTAATTACAGAATCGATAAGACCCTGAAAGAGATGGCTGAAAAACTAAAGGAGTTTCCCGAGTTCATAATGCGCAGATAGTCCGAGAACTCTTATGACTAACGTGAATCTACTAGTTCGTGGTGAGATTGTGAGGTTTAACAAAGTAGTTGAAAAGAAAGCG
>Ga0224501_10000404_pt1 | contig 35680 bp, 29 predicted proteins | sample SF_Oct11_sed_USG_4_FD_169105 | JGI IMG/M metagenome (GOLD analysis project Ga0224501, IMG submission 169105) | Sediment microbial communities from San Francisco Bay, California, United States - SF_Oct11_sed_USGS_8_1 | ecosystem: Environmental > Aquatic > Marine > Sediment | place: USA... | reverse complement strand
ATTTTCAAAAGAAGCTATAAAAGGTCCTGTTTTTACAGACTATGGTCCTGTATTTAAGGCGGAAGACAGAGACAGACCTCTAAAGAAAGATTTTACTTACAAGGTGGTGTTTGATGTAACAAAAACCGGCAATGAGCTTGACCAATTAAGCAGAAGATTAGAAAGTGTTGCCCGATTTATCAATATGCATGCTCTCAATGGTGTGAAACTGGAAAATATGGATATTACTGTTGTACTACATGGCGCGGCCACTAAAGATGGTGTAAATCATCAGGCTTATCAAAAGAAACATAAATCAGACAATCCAAATCTTGACCTGATAGAACAACTTCATTCGAAGGGTGTTAAATTCTATGTGTGTGCTCAAAGTGCTTATTTTTATGGGTTTGAGAAAAAAGATTATGTACCGCAAGTCAAGATTGCATTGTCGGCCATGACTACTTTGGCTGAACTTCAATCTGAAGGGTATGCGTTGTTGCCTTGATTGCTTAAAACGTTCTTGACAACTTGTCAAGAATAAGTCTATAGTAACCATGTGATGATTTTAAACTAAATCATATGATTGTGAATGTAGGTCACTATGAAAAAAGTGCAAGTAGGAGAATTTAAGGCCAGATTTTCCGATATTATCAAGCAGGTTAAAGAGGAGGGGCAGGAGTATCTCGTGAGTTATGGGAAAAGAAAAGAAGCTGCTGCAGTATTAATTCCGGTTGATAAATACATAGCGTTAAGTGAAAAAAGGAAATTTGGATTGCTCGAAAACAAGGGAAGTTTTTCTCTTGCCTCTAATTTTAAAATGGATGATGAAGAATTTTTATCATCATGAGATTATTGATAGATACACATATTTTCCTGTGGTTGATTTTCTCGCCTACTAAAATATCCAGACATATTTTGGATATTTTAGAAGACCCATATAATGAGGTTTGTTTATCGAGTATTTCTCTGTGGGAAATATCTTTGAAATACTCTTTGGGAAGGCTATCACTCAGTGATGCAAAACCAGAAGATTTTCCAGAACTTGCTTCAAAAATGGGGATAAATTGCATTCCACTGGATGCTCAGGTTAGTTCTTCATTTCATAATTTGCCACGTTTGGAGCATAAAGACCCTTTTGACAGAATGTTGGTATGGCAGGCTATAACCGGAGATTATAATTTGGTTTCTATGGATGGAGATATGTCAAAATACGAATCTTACGGTTTAAAATTACTTTAATCATTTTCCAGCTTGTTCTTCACCTCAATCCACTTAGACATATATTGGGTACTTTTCATGGTGTGATGGTTTAACATTGCACCAATGAAGTTTTGCTGTCTATGTTGAGTCAGGTTATTTTGTAACAGAGAAATCTTCGCAATCAATTCTTTACCCAATTTTTCCCCTTCATAGCGATCTTTCAATAATGGTTGAATTGCTTGTTGGTTTTTATTCCACAAATTTTTGTTTTGATAGAGTTCAACAGCATTCCTGGCAATTGATTCTACATCATTGGCAATCAGTCCTGGCCAGGGTAAATCACCTGTCATGCCTTCAGCGCCGATATCTGTAGTAACTATCGGCGTACCACATTGCATGGCATCTATAAACTTGCCTTTTATCCCGGCGCCAAATCGTAGGGGAGACAAACATACTCTGGCATTTCTCATCACTTCATTTACATCTTCAGCCCAACCCTTAACTAAAAAGCCATTTTTCGGATTATTCAGTTGCGTTGCTTTTTTCGGTGGATAGGAACCATAAATATGACATTCAGTTTCCGGTAATTCTTTTCTGATCAATGGCCAGATAGATTGTAAATAAAGTACACCATCCCAATTGGGTTCATGGCGAAAGTTGCCAATGGTGACAAAATGATTTCTCTGTTCGAAGTCTGGAGAATCACTATCCAATTTTTTCAGGTCGAGCATAAAGGGTAGATGATGTATGTGTGAGTCAGAAATTTGAAAATGATTTTGTAGAAGTGTAATTTCATAATCTGAAATAATCAGTGACAGATCACTGCGATAAATTGCTGCAATTTCTCTTTTAGCCAGATCACTAGAAAGCAAATCTGAAATTTCAAATTTCAGATCCTGTTTTATTGCTTTATGTCTTGCATTTCTCAGGCTTTGCAGATCTTCGGTATCCAGAATTCTGAGTGCTTGCGGACAAGCTTGTTCTACTCGCCAACCAAACTGTTCTTCCATCATAAAACGATCAAACATGACTATGTCAGGTTGGAGTTTGCTAACCCAATCATCAAAAGAAGAATCATTGAGCTGAATTTCTGCAGTTTCGATTTCTTCAAGACTTAAATCAATCATATGTTCGGTTTTTTGCGCTGGCGTGGCAAAGGTCACTTGCCAATTCTGTTGTTTGAAGAGCCTTAGCAATGAAAGCATATGGCTACCAGCAGCAGATGACTTTGGTTCTGGCCAGACATAACCTATGACTAAAACTTTTACACTCACCCGATCAATTTCCCAAAAGTTCTTTTAAAAATCTACCGGTATGAGAGATTTTGCTTTGTGCTACGGTTTCGGGAGTTCCTTCTGCAATAATTTGCCCACCCTTATTGCCACCCTCAGGGCCTAGATCGATGATCCAGTCAGCTGTTTTTATTACATCCAGATTATGCTCAATAACCACAATGGTATTACCATGGTCTCTGAGTTTATTGAGTACCGCCAGTAACTGTTTAACATCGTGGAAATGTAGTCCTGTTGTAGGCTCGTCCAGAATATAAATTGTTTGGCCAGTATCTCTTTTGCTTAATTCGCGCGATAATTTGACTCGCTGCGCTTCGCCTCCTGACAAGGTGGTGGCAGACTGGCCAAGCTTAATATAGGACAGACCAACATCCATCAAGGTTTTAAGTTTTCTGGCAATAACCGGAATGGCATCAAAAAAATCTACAGCATCTTCTACCGTCATTTCCAGTACCTGATGAATGTTTTTTCCCTTGTAGATGACTTCCAGGGTTTCTCTGTTGTATCGCTTGCCTTTACAGACATCACATGGCACATAAACATCTGGCAAAAAGTGCATTTCAACTTTAATCACGCCATCTCCCTGACATGCCTCACATCGTCCTCCTTTGACATTAAAGCTGAAGCGTCCGGGTTTATAACCTCTAGATCGTGCCTCTTGAGTGCCAGCAAATAATTCTCTAACAGGCGTAAATATGCCAGTGTAAGTGGCAGGATTGGAGCGCGGTGTTCTGCCAATAGGGCTTTGATCAATATCGACGACCTTGTCAAAAAACTCCATACCTTCACATTTGTCGTAAGAAGAGGGCTTCAAACTGGTTGCCCGATTCAGTTTGGTTGCTGCAATGGGGTACAAGGTATTATTAATTAATGTAGATTTACCTGAGCCGGAAACACCTGTCACACAGGTCATTACTCCAACTGGTAGTTTCAAAGTGACATTTTGCAAGTTGTTTCCTCTTGCACCACTCAGTAGCAGATGTTGGTTATCTTTAGCGGTATGCCTTTGTTTGGGGATGGCAATTTCCTGCTGACCGGACAAGTATTGGCCTGTTAGAGAGTTTTTATTGTTGAGAATATCATCCAGTTTACCTTGAGCAACAATTTCTCCACCATGAACACCGGCGCCGGGACCAATATCCAGAATATGATCAGCCTGACGTATGGCATCTTCATCATGTTCAACTACAATGACTGTATTGCCCAGATCTCTTAAATGAAATAGTGTTTTCAATAATCTTTCATTATCTCTTTGATGTAAACCAATGGATGGTTCATCCAGTACATACATGACACCAACCAGACCTGCACCAATTTGACTGGCCAATCTTATCCGCTGAGCTTCACCACCTGATAAGGTTTCGGCACTTCTTTCCAGCGACAAATAATCCAGACCGACATTGACCAAAAACTCCAGTCGAGCAACAATTTCTTTTAATATTTTTTCTGCAATTTGTCCGCGCTGACCTTCCAGTTTCAGATCACGGAAAAACATCATGGCCTCATCAATGGCCAAATGGGCAATTTGAGGAAGATTTCTGTCAGCAATCAAAACATGTCTGGCTGATTCCTTTAAGCGAGAGCCTGAACATGAAGGGCAGGATTGAGTCGTCATCAGCTTTTGTAATTCTTCTCTTACCGCAATTGATTCGGTTTCCTTGTAACGCCGCTGCATATTAGGGATTACACCTTCAAAGGTGTGTTGACGGGTCAAAATGTCGCCCCGGTCGTTAACAAAAGTAAAGTCTATTTTCTCTTTACCGCTACCATACAAGATGGCATCTTTTATTTTTTGGTCCAGTTTTTCATAGGGTTCTTCCAGACTAAAGCTGTAGTGTTTGGCAAGAGATTTAAGCATATGAAAATAATAGACATTGCGCTTGTCCCAACCTCTGACAGCGCCACCGGATAATGAAATTTCCGGATTAACGACAACCTGATCAGGATCGAAAAACTGATCAACGCCCAATCCATCACAGGTTTGGCATGCGCCAGCAGGATTATTAAAAGAAAACAATCTGGGCTCAAGTTCTGACAAACTATAGCCACATTCAGGGCAGGCAAACTTTGCAGAAAACAAAATTTCTTCGATGTCGGAATCTTCTTCCATTGGTGCTATTAATGCCAGACCATCGCTTAACTCAAGAGCAGTTTCAAAGGACTCAGCCAGTCGTTGCTTCATGTCGGCCTTTACTTTAAAACGATCAACCACCACTTCAATGGTATGCTTTTTATGAAGCTCCAATGCGGGTACTTCTGTGAGTTCATAAGTTACACCGTTGACCCTTGCTCTTACATAGCCTTTTGCCTGCAACTCTTCAAACAGATGCAAATGCTCGCCTTTACGATTCCTGACCACAGGTGCCAGCAATAACATTTTACTTTCTTCGGGCAGTTCCAAAGTATGATCAACCATTTGACTAACAGTTTGTGCTTCCAGAGCCGCATTGTGTGTCGGGCAAAAGGGAGTGCCAACCCGAGCAAATAATAGTCTTAAATAGTCATAAATTTCTGTTATAGTTCCAACGGTTGAGCGTGGATTATGCGAAGTGGATTTTTGTTCGATGGAAATAGCAGGCGATAAGCCTTCAATATGTTCAACATCGGGTTTTTCCATTAAGGATAAAAACTGTCTGGCATAGGCAGATAAAGACTCTACATAGCGACGTTGCCCTTCAGCATATAAAGTGTCAAAGGCAAGTGAGGACTTGCCTGAACCTGACAGACCAGTAATAACGATCAGCTTGTCGCGAGGAAGTGTAACATCGATATTCTTAAGATTATGCGTTTTAGCACCGTGAACTTCTATATGTTCCATAACTGATTCTGTATAATACCCGATTGAAAAAACAACTGGGTATGATAACTCGTAAAGGGTAGTAAGCGCAAAGATGATTAGTCATTCGGGGATGAATTCAACAGAAAAAAAAGCTGCAATCACACTAAGTAGTGTTTTCGCATTACGAATGCTTGGGCTTTTTATGCTGTTACCAATTTTTAGTGTAATCGGTCAGCAACTGCAAGGTTATACGCCTGCCTTGATTGGTCTGGCAATAGGTGCTTATGGTTTAACACAAGCGGTTTTTCAAATACCTTTTGGTTGGTTGTCTGATAAATATGGTCGCAAACCCATAATTCTGATGGGGCTTAGTCTGTTTGTCATTGGTAGTCTGGTTGCCGCTTTCAGTGATCATATTTATGGTGTGATTGTTGGTCGCTTTTTACAAGGTGGCGGGGCCATTGCCAGTGCAGTGATGGCATTGGCAGCAGATTTATCCAGAGATGAACAGCGAACCAAAATTATGGCCAGTATCGGTATGAGTATAGGAATTGCCTTTACTCTGGCAATGGTTCTTGGGCCTGTCATGACTGTGTGGTTTGGCTTAAAAGGCATCTTTATCTCTACGGCAGTTTTGGCCTGTGTTGCAATGGGTATTGTTCAGTTTGTAACACCTGACCCTCAAACCAGATTTGAACAAAGAGACGCCATTGCTACCCATAATCAATTTAATAGCATTTTTAAAGACGGCCAGTTGATGCGTTTGAATTTTGGTATTTTTACCCTGCATTTTTTGCTGACGGCCTTTTTTGTGACCTTTCCAACCCGTTTGATTGATCTGGGTGTTGAGCTGACTGAACACAGCTGGATTTATCTTGGTACCATGGCTGCTGGCGTGCTAATTATGCTGCCTATGATTATTTTTGCAGAAAAAAAACGCCAACATGCAAGAGTGATGATGATTGCTGTTCTGGTGATAGCTTTGGTGCAGTTTTTATTAGGAAGTTATCAACCCGGATTGACATCTGTGATTGTAGTACTGATTTTTTATTTCGCCGGTTTTAATTTGATGGAAGCGCTGTTGCCTTCGATGGTATCAAGAATTGCACCACTTTCTGGCAAAGGAACAGCGTTAGGGGTTTATTCGACCTGTCAGTTTGCAGGCGCTTTTTTAGGTGGACCAACAGCCGGCTTAATAATGCAATATTATGGTGCTAACGGCATTTATCTGGTAGGGGCTTTTGTCAGTATGCTCTGGGCTATTTTTTCTTTGGGATTAAAAAATCCGCCTGCAGTCACCTCGTACACTTTGACTATGCCTGGGTTATCCAAAGAAAAGTTTTCTTCTCTGATAGAAGAAATTCGCGCGATTGAAGGTGTTTCTGAAGCAGTTGCATTGCCTGAAGCAGGAGCAGTTTATTTAAAAGCAGATAAAAACCAGCTTGATCCCAAGAGCTTAGAGAAATATAGTAGACAGTAATCTTGTGATTGGGGAAATCAAGTTTAAATATTTTGTAAGTTACAGATTTTAAAATTGAAAAAGTTTAAAAAATTTAATCGAGTTTTAGGAGAACAACAATGGCCAACAGTGGCATTAATAAAGTGATTTTAGTAGGGCGTTTGGGACAAGATCCGGAAGTGCGTTACACGCCAAATGGTAGCGCGATTGCCAATTTGAGTCTGGCAACCAGTGAAAGCTGGAAAGATAAAAATTCAGGACAGATGCAGGAAAAAACAGAATGGCATCGTATTTCAATCTTTGGCAAGTTGGCCGAAATTGCTGGTGAATACCTGCGCAAGGGTTCGCAAGTTTACATTGAGGGCAAATTACAAACCCGCAAATGGCAAGACAAACAGGGCCAGGATCGTTACACAACTGAAGTGGTTGTTGATTTTAATGGTGTAATGCAAATGCTCGGTGGACGTTCAGAAGGTGGTTCTTCTGGTGCCCCTTCACAATCGCAACCACCACAAATGGATCAAAGTACCAGTCCAGCACCAGCACAAGATTCAGGATTTAGCGATAATTTTGATGATGATATTCCGTTTTAGGATGAATACAACGTCATAAAAGCAGCAATTAAAAAAGGAGTATAAATATGGATAACTACGAAAAATGGGCATACTCGTTTCTTGGAGTAATAGCTGTTCTCTATTTGTTGGCAATGATATTTGGGATGATTGCTGCTTTTCCTTTTGGTTTGATTGGCTTGTTTGTTTTGGCGGGCGTGGGAATATTATTTGTTAAGGTTTTGAAAGAAAGGCTGGAAAATAAAGAAGATGATTATTACTCAAAGGAGATAGAAAAATAATGAAAATGACTACTCAGGATGAATTTAAGGATTTTGAAATAGAAGAAACTATTGGTTTGGTTAGGGGGAACACAATCAGAGCTCGTCATATTGGTAAGGATATTATTGCAGGATTGAGAACAATTGTTGGGGGGGAAATTCCTGAATATACCAAAATGCTAGCTGAAGCCAGAGAGCAAGCCGTTGATAGAATGATCCAGGAGGCGGAATCTATGGGTGCAAATGGTATTGTTACTTTACGCTTCACTACCTCTACAATCCTACAGGGCTCAGCAGAGCTGTTGGCCTACGGAACAGCAGTTAAAATTAAACCAAAAAGTTAGTAAAGGTTATTGTTGCAATAAATTGGTATTCCCGTGAATGTGGGAACTCTCTTCGTATCTTATATGAGAGATTAATTTCATGTTAATTATTTCAATCAAGTCGCACTAAAAATGAACTTTTTGTGAGGTTTAACTTTCAAATTTCACAACATTGTTATTAATGTAGTAAAAACATTTCAGGCTTTTAAGGTTAAAGGAAATTAACAAGGAGTTGTTTGTGAATAAAATCAATCAAGATAAACTCGTCAAAATACTTGCTATTATTTTCTCCATCGAATGGATTCTTTTGGCAATTAACCCACTATTTCGTGATGATTGGATGTTGGAAAATGTTTTGGTGGTTATTTATCTGGGGCTGATGGTTTGGCTAAGAAAGCATGTTAAATTCTCCAATGCTTCTTATATCATGATGTTCATTTTTCTGACTTTGCATGAAGTCGGTGCGCACTATACTTATGCTGAAGTTCCTTATAATGAATGGACAACAGCAATCTTTGGACAGTCTTTGAATGATATGTTGGGCTTCGAAAGAAATCATTTTGACCGTTTAATACACTTTGTTTATGGTTTGCTTTTATTTGTCCCCTTGTTTGAAGTTTTTTCACAAAAATCGCGAGCAACTGATGTCTGGTGTTACTTTTATGCAGTGAATGTGGTGATGTCAACCTCTATGTTATTTGAATTAATTGAATGGGCTGCAGCAGAATTTTTTGGTGGTGATTTGGGTATTGCCTATCTGGGAACTCAGGGGGATGTTTGGGATGCACACAAGGATATGGCGTTGGCATGGTTGGGGTCAATTATTGCGATGTTGGTCTATATCTATATGCCGAGAATTACGTTAGAAATAGATAATAGAGTATAGAGAGCTGATAGAAAAAATTTTTTGTCATTGACAATATAAGTTTTAAATTTTACTATCTAGTCAGACTAGTCTGTGATTTGGTGTTAATATGAAAAAGAGTATTTGGCAGCTTCAGGATGCAAAAGGAAAATTCAGTCAGGTGGTTGAACAAGCCATGTGTCATGAGCCTCAATTTGTTACCAGACATGGGCAAAAAGCCGTTGTCATTATGTCTTATGATGATTACAAAAAAATAACCAAACCTGAAATTGACCTGATCAGTTTTTTTAATTCATCTCCGCTTAAAGATATTTCATTAGATATTTCAAGAAACAAAGATTTACCAAGAGATATTGAATTATGAGTTATCTGCTAGATACTTGTGTTATTTCAGAATTATTCAAACCAAAACCCAATCAAAATTTGACAAAATGGATAGAGTCTCAAGAAGAATACGAGCTGTATGTAAGTGTTTTGACCTTTGGTGAAATTGAAAAAGGAATTGAGAAGGTTTCAGATGAAAATCGTAAAGAAAAAATTAAATTGTGGGTTGAAGAAGATTTAAAGAATAGATTTGAAGGGCGAATTATTCCACTTGATTTGGATATTGCTATCCAGTGGGGACGTATTCAAGGTTCTGCTGAGCAGACCGGCAAACCTATGCCAGCAATTGATGGATTGATTGCAGCTTCAGGATTGGCGTATGATTTGGTCGTTGTAACTCGTAATACAAAAGATATGCAGCAAAGTGGCGTTCAGTTATTAGACCCTTGGGAACTAAAAGGGGCGGATAGACTTTAGTTAATCCGCCTAATATTATACACAGCAAAGAATTACTGAAGCTGCGTCAGTTTAAACCCTTTCTCTTTAAGCAAATTCACCAAACCATTCTCACCAACAACATGACCCGCACCAACCACAACAAAAACTGGCTTTTTGCTATTGATCAATTTGGCTATCTTGTCCGCCATTTTTACATTACGTTCATCAAAAAGCTTTAGATACATTTCCTTTGCACCAGGCTGTTCCAGATCTTTTTTAAATGTTGATATCATTGCATTATCATCACCATTTTGCCAGGCATCAAATAGCGCTTTGTAGTCTTCAGGTTTTGCCTTGATTGCATTCATTAACATCATTTCTTGTTGTTGTTCGCTAAATCCATCCATAATTTGTAATTGGTCTTCCGCTGTTTCCAGACTAATAATTTCTTTTGTTGTTTTTTGAGCCATGGAAAGAAAGTACCGATCTATCCCCAGCTCTTCTTTATACCCCAACAATTGCATATCCATTACTGATATTTGTTGACTAGCAAGCCAGGGTTTAGATATGTTGAATATATGACATGGTAACTGTTTTTCCTTGCAAGCTTTTTGGAAAACAGCAAATCCTTCAGCGCTTAATCTTTTATCCATAGAAACTTGCATATCCATACCGTATTTCTGAATTAACCCCATCATTTCAGCCTGAACTTGAGGCGTCAGATTAACTTCAACAACCAATGCTTTTGAAGCATGATAAGCATTTTGGATTTCCTGAGGGAGTGGATACATGGCCTCATTACCCATGTGAATAGAGCCAAAGATATAAGCAGTCACATCATTATTTTCAACTTTCCAAAAATCAGGTTTTCCATTGTCTGCAAGCACAGATGAGGAAGCTGTGAGTCCAAAACACAAGGTTAAAAAGAATCTGATAATTTTTTGAGTAATATTAAATTTCATAAACCATTCCTTATTTACAATTTGATTTTAGTCATTTTAAGGAGACAGAGAAACGAAGACAATAGTTAAGTAACATAGAGTTACCAAAATTTGAACTGATATCGACGATTATATTGTTTTGACAAAGTTGACCAAATGGTTAAGATTGATTTATCATAGCGCGTCTATGTTAAGCAATCTAGAAATTACCAAATATAACAAGTGGTTGCGCTGTATAGTGAACCTGATTTTTAAGATTCTGTCAGGAAAATTCTAACCGGCAAATTTGTTTGTTAAAGTTAGGTAGAAATGATTATAGGTAGAAATGATAGTCGGCAGTAACGACTATCAGGTAGTAATGATTATCAGGTGACTGAAATTTATGTTGGCTCAAGAATTAATTCGTGCAAAGCGAGATGGTAGTATTCTTACCGCAAAAGAAATCCAATTTTTTGTTGATGGATTGGTCGATCAGTCTATTTCTGATAGTCAGGTAGCTGCTTTTGCCATGGCTGTCTTTTTTCAGGGTATGACTCGTGAAGAAGGTGTAGCACTGACCAGCGGAATACAACATTCTGGTTCAACTCTGGATTGGTCAGGTTATAACTTTTCAGGACCTGTGGTAGACAAGCATTCAACAGGTGGTGTTGGTGATAAGGTCAGTTTGATGCTTGCCTCGATTTTGGCTGCATGTGGTGCTTATGTACCAATGATTTCAGGAAGAGGGCTAGGTCATACGGGTGGAACGTTGGATAAAATGGAAAGCATTCCCGGCTACAATGCCACCCCCGATATTAGCCAATTACAAAAAGTTGTCTCTCAATGCGGTTGTGCAATAGTTGGACAGACAGCTGAATTGGCACCAGCAGATAAACGACTGTATTCCATTCGGGATGTAACTTCGACGGTAGAGTCCATACCATTAATTACCGCCTCGATATTATCCAAAAAGTTGGCAGCAGGGCTTGATGCATTGGTGATGGATGTTAAAACAGGCAGTGGTGCATTTGCCGCCAGTCAACAAATGGCAGAAGATTTGGCAAGGAATATCGCTGAGGTTGGTGAAGGTTTGGGGTTAAAAACAACTGCACTGATTACTGATATGTCTCAGGTTTTGGGTTTTACTGCGGGAAATGCTCTGGAAGTTCATGAAAGCATAGATTATTTAACTGGCAAACAAAGAGAAGCCAGATTACATCAGGTTGTTGTCGAGTTGGTAGCCGAGCTATTAGTTTCCAGCGGGTTGGAAGGAGATTCCAAACAGGCAAAAATAAAAATCAATCAGGTTTTAGATTCAGGTCTGGCCGCTGAGAAGTTTGAAGAAATGGTGGTTGCTTTGGGTGGTCCTTCTGATCTGTTATCCAGTACTGCAAAATATTTGGAACAAGCTGGCACAATAATCCCCGTTTATGCAGAAAATATTCAAAATGGTAGAGTTAAATCGATTGATGTCAGAGCATTAGGCAATGCAATTGTAGAAATTGGTGGTGGAAGAAGATTGGTAACCGATCGTATTGATCATGCTGTAGGATTTTCACAGATAAAAGGAATTGGTGATAAAGTTGATGATCAAGAACCTTTACTAATGTTGCATATCAACGATGAGTCGAAGATTGATTCGGTAACCAAAAGAATTTTATCGGCTTATAAATTTGAAGATATAGCTGAGAATTCGACAAAAGATTCAGAAAGTATAACAGTCGGAAATTCGGTTATTTTAAAAAGAATTACAGCGTAAAAAGTTTTAACAAATAGATAGAAAAGGTAAGCTTTAATTATGGATGCACAAGACAGTTCAGTGGTGAAATCATTTCACGGTGTACATAACCCGGGTGTTGAATTAAAAATGCAATGGGTTGATGATATTCGTGTTAATTTCAGTGCTATTCAACGTCGGGTAAACACCCTGACGAAAAGACGTTCATTGAAAAAAGCCTGGCAAGCAGCCTGGCTACTCAAAGCAGTTTCATGTATTGATTTAACAACTTTATCTGGTCAGGATACCCCTGGCAAGGTGAAGCGGTTGTGCGCGAAGGCTAAAAATCCCATTAGTCTGGAACTACAAAAGGCACTTGAAGTTGAAGACTTGAATATCACAACTGGTGCTGTTTGTGTTTATCACGAAATGGTTCCTGTTGCCGTCAAAGCACTTGAAGGAACTGATATTCCTGTTGCTGCAGTTTCCACAGGATTCCCGGCTGGGCTTTCCTCTTTTGCGACACGTCTGGAAGAGATCAAACATTCGGTTGCGGCAGGCGCCAAAGAGATTGATATTGTAATCACACGCGGTCTGGTATTAAACGGAAAATGGCAGCAGCTTTATGATGAAATAAAAGCTTTCAAAAAAGCTTGCGGTTCAGATGTTCACATGAAAACCATTATTTCGACTGGTGAGTTGAGTACTTTGAATAATGTAGCAAGAGCTTCAATGGTTGCCATGATGGCTGGTAGTGATTTTATAAAAACCTCTACAGGTATGGAATCAACCAATGCTAATTTGGCAGTTAGTCTGGTGATGACCAGAATGATCAGGCATTATCAGGTGCTAACAGGCTATCGTGTTGGGTTTAAGCCTGCAGGTGGAATTAGTACGGCAAAAGATGCGATTAATTATCTGGTGTTGATGAAAGAAGAGCTTGGAGATTATTGGTTAAATCCTGAAATGTTTCGTTTTGGTGCATCCAGCTTGTTAGCTGATATTGAGCGTCAATTGGAGCATCATGTTACCGGACGATACTCTGCGTTCCATCGTCATCCCATAAGTTAACAATTTGAATCTGTAATCAAAACAAAAGCGAACAGACTATGAAAATTTCGGACATATTTAAAAAGATGAGTTACGGACCAGCACCGGAAGGTCATGACAAGATTGATCAATGGCTTGAAGACCATAAAAAAGGTTTTGGTATGTATATCAATGGTCAATGGTATCAGCAAAACAAAGGTCAGTTTTTTGAATCAAAAAATCCATCCAATGGTAAATTGCTGGCAAAAATTTCTCAAGCAAGTGATGAGAGTATAGAACTGGCAATTCAGTCAGCAAGAGCTGCACAACCTGAATGGCAAAAGCTAGGTGGACATGGCAGAGCCAAGTATCTTTACGCTATTGCACGTCTTATTCAAAAACGTTCCAGAGAATTTGCCGTAATTGAATCTATGGACAATGGTAAACCAATTCGTGAATCCAGAGATATTGATATTCCATTAGTGGTCAGGCATTTTTATCATCATGCTGGCTGGGCACAGTTAATGGATAGTGAGCTATCTGATTTTGTTCCATTGGGTGTGGTAGGTCAGATCATTCCGTGGAACTTTCCATTGTTGATGGCAGCATGGAAAATTGCGCCCGCCATTGCAGCCGGTAACTGTGTGGTGATAAAGCCTGCAGAATACACCAGTTTAAGTGCTTTGATGTTGGCAGAAGTTTTTGAGGAAGTCGGTTTACCCAAAGGTGTAGTGAACGTAGTTACTGGTGATGGCGTTGTTGGTAATGCTATTGTGACCCATGAAAATATAGACAAAATCGCTTTTACCGGTTCAACTGAAGTTGGCAAAATTATCCGTGAAAAAACTGCAGGAACAGGCAAAAAAATCACCCTTGAGTTAGGCGGTAAATCTCCTTTTATTGTCTTTGATGATGCCGATCTGGATAGCGCTGTAGAAGGTATTGTAGATGCCATCTGGTTTAATCAGGGGCAGGTTTGTTGTGCTGGTTCCAGATTGTTGGTTCAGGAGACAGTAGAAGAGAAGTTTGTTGAAAAACTGAAAGCCAGAATGAAAAAACTGATTGTTGGCGATCCTCTGGATAAAAATACCGATATTGGCGCGATAGTCGATCCATCACAACAGCAAAGAATATTATCTATTGTTGAACAAAGTGTGGCTGAGGGAGCAACCAAATGGCAACCCAAGCTGTCTTCTCCCAAAGATGGTTGCTTCTGTCTACCAACACTTTTGACAGATGTAGAAACCAGCAATGTTGCTGCTAATGTTGAAATTTTTGGTCCGGTTCTCAGTGTGATGAGTTTCAGAGAGCAATCTGAGGCTATTACTCTTGCCAACAACACCCGTTACGGACTCGCTTCCAGTGTCTGGTCAGAAAATATTAACCGAGCTTTGGATGTCGCACCACAAATAAAGGCTGGTGTCGTTTGGATTAACACCACCAATCAGTTTGATGCATCCTGTGGTTTTGGTGGTTACAGAGAATCAGGTGTTGGTCGGGAAGGCGGAATGGAAGGAATGCATGAATATATGAAGCCTGCCAATCCGATTTATCTCGAGGGCAAATCCAAAAAAGAAGCGAATAAAGGGGCAAAATCAACTATAAAAAACACAACTGACAAGGGTGATTTTCCTGCAATTGATCAAACTGCAAAACTTTATATAAATGGCAAGCAGGTACGCCCTGACGGTGGGTACTCGCTCGTGGTGCATTCTCCTACAGGTACAGACTGTGGCAGAATCAGCGAAGGTAATCGTAAGGATGTCAGAAATGCAGTAGAAGCCGCCTTTAAAGCCGGAAGCTGGAGTCAATCTAACGGCCATTTCCGTGCCCAAATTCTTTATTTTATGGCTGAGAATCTTGCCTATCGACGAGGCGAATTTTGTGAACGATTGAAGCAGGTAGCTGGCTATACACAAAAACAGGCAGAAACCGAATTTGATGCGGCAATCTCACAGATATTCACCTATGCTGCCTGGGCAGATAAATACGACAGTGCGGTTCATCAGCCACCTATGCATGGTGTCACGTTAGCAATGAATGAAGCGATTGGCGTTATGGCAATTGGTTGCCCTGATGATACACCTTTGCTTGCCTTTGTCTCTCTGTTATCAGCTGCCATCGCTATGGGGAATCGAGTTGTTATCATTCCATCTGAGTCAGCACCTCTGCTGGCAACTGACTTTTATCAGATTCTGGAAACTTCTGATATGCCTGCTGGTGTTGTTAACATCATCACCGGAGATAAAGATTCATTGATGAAAGTTTTGTCAGAGCACCAACAGGTGGAAGGTGTTTGGTATCACGGTAGTATTGAAGGTTGCAAAATGGTTGAGATGGCCTCTGCAACCAATCTTAAGCGTACCTGGGTGAATTATGGTAAAGCATTTGACTGGTATCGAACAGGAAAGGAAAGGCAGTTTTTACGCGAAGCCTGTGAGGTGAAAAATGTCTGGATACCTTATGGTGATTAAAAAGGTATTTTAAATGGGAGTTAAGTAACAAAGGTGAAATATGGCAGTTCATGAGATTATGCATCCGCTGGTCAAACATAAGTTAAGTTTGATGCGACAAAAAGATCAAAGCACCAGCAGTTTCAGACAATTGGCTTCAGAGGTTGCCAGTCTGATTACCTATGAGGCAACCAAGGATCTTCAGTTGGAAAATTACAGTTTTGAAGGTTGGAATGGTGAGATTACGGGACAACAGATCAAAGGCAAAAAAGCCACAGTAGTGCCTATTTTAAGAGCTGGTATCGGTATGCTTGATGGTGTTTTGCAGATGATGCCAAGTGCCAAAATTAGTGTGGTAGGTTTATATCGTGATGAAGAGACACTGCAACCTGTGTCTTACTTCGAAAAATTGGCCTACAACATCGATCAGCGAATTGCCCTGATTATCGATCCTATGCTGGCTACTGGTGGTTCAATGAATGCAACTATTGAATTGTTAAAGCAAGCAGGATGTAAGGACATACGTTGTCTGGTTCTGGTTTCAGCACCTGAAGGGTTGGAATTCATTATCAGCAAACATCCGGAGATTGAGATTTATACAGCCAGTATTGATGATCATCTTAATGAAGACGGTTACATCATTCCCGGGCTTGGGGATGCTGGCGACAAAATATTTGGTACCAAATAAATTGGAAGTTATTAATAAAGTTTTTGAAAAGTAGTTTATTAGAAGGTTGGAAGTAATGGATAAAGTTTTTATCAGTGCCGAGGATTTGTTGAATAAATCTTTTGAACTTGGCATCCATATTTTAAAAAGCGGTTTTAAACCGGAGTTTATTGTAGGCATTTGGCGCGGTGGAACCCCAACAGGAATTGCAGTACAGGAAATTATGGAATATTACGGTGTCAAAACCGATCACATTGCCATACGAACCAGTAGCTACATAGGTATGCAGCAACAAAAGAAGGTAAAAGTTCACGGCCTTGAATATATTATTGATAACATTGAGTCAGAAGATAATTTGTTGATTGTAGATGACGTGTTTGATAGTGGCCGTTCTATTGATGCCTTGTTGAAGAAGATAAAAATAAAATGCCGTAAAAATACACCTTCAACCATCAAAGTTGCGACAGTTTATTACAAGCCAAACAATAATGTGACTAACATCCAGCCTGATTTTTATCTTGAAGAAACCGATGAATGGCTGGTGTTTCCTCACGAATTGGTCGGCTGCACCGAAGATGAAATTAAAAATCAGAAGGGACTGGATTTACCCAAAATTGATATATCGAGGTAAGTAGCCTGGAGATGAATGTGCAAATCACGAAGCTTTTGACAGATTTCAGAGAAGAGTTGGACAGCATAGGGAATCATGGAGGTATGCTTTCTTCTGAAGTCTGTCAATTTATTTGCTCCAGCTTATCGATTGATTTAAAAACATTAATGATTGATTTGCTTGCGGTTGCAGAAAGTTATTCTCATTCCCCTGTTTCAGATTTTAAAGTTGGCGCCATTGCACTTGGTGATTTGAAATCCAATGGTTATGGTGATCTGTTTTTTGGTTCCAATCTTGAAATTCAAGGCGTTTCCCTCGGCAATACTTTGCATGCTGAACAATCTGCAGTCATTAATGCCTGGATGAATGGACAATCGACTACTGCTATTGCCATTTCAGAAATTCCTTGCGGACATTGCCGACAGTTCATGTTTGAATTGAGCAAGGCTGAAGAATTACCAATTTATTTGCCAGATAGCAAGATGTCAAAAATAAACAGACCTGATCTGTTGTTATCGCAATTATTACCAGCAGCCTTCAAACCCGCTGATCTTCAAAATAATAATTCAGGATTATCAGTAGACCAAACTGAAAAAAACACACCTAAATTGCAAGGTGACAATTCTGATGAAGCCGTTGCAATGGCCTTAAAACTCGCATCAGAATGCTATGCACCCTACACACAAAATTTGGCAGGATGCGTCATTATTACCGACGATGACAATTCTTATTTTGGTAAAACTCTGGAAAATGCAGCATACAACCCCAGTGTTTTGGCTTTTACCGTTGCCCTAAATCAATTGCGGCTTTCGGGGCGCGAAAATGCCTTTGAATCAATTGCTCGTGTTGTTTTGGTAGAAGCACAAGGAAAAGTAAGCCAAAAACAGGCAACACAAACCCTGTTGGAAAATTGTTGTAGACAGTCGTCTTTTGACTATCATCCGGCGCTGATTTGAAAATAGTAATTGAATATGAATCGAAAAATGTAAGATGAAAGATCAAAAAGAAATTATTCGGGAAACCAACGAAAAAAAAATTATTCAGGCTGCAGAGCAAGTTTTCGCACGCTTTGGTTTTAAGGGGGCTACCACAGAAATGATTGCCAGAAAGGCAGGGCTACCCAAATCTAATCTACATTATTATTTTAAAACCAAGTTGCAATTATATCGTGTTGTTCTGGAGAGAATTTTGATCGAATGGATGGATGCTGCGGAAGTTTTTGATCAATATCAGGACCCCAAAACAGCATTAACCCATTATGTTGAAGCCAAAATGCAATTTTCCCGTAACCGTCCACTTGCTTCAAAAGTATGGGCTAATGAGATTTTACATGGTGCTACCGTCGCAGGCGATTTTCTCAGAACTGAATTTAAAAACTGGTTTGAAGATAAAAAACAGATTGTTGAAAATTGGGTGCAAGAAGGCAGAATAAAGCCCGTAGATCCCTATGTGCTTTTTTATATGATTTGGTCAGTCACTCAGCATTACGCCGACTTTGAAAACCAGATAGAAATACTCAACAATGATGAGCCATATAATGAAGATGAGTATCAGCAAAAAACTGACGATGTCGTTAATATGATACTCACCAGTGTAAGAGTCTAGCTCAGGTTTTTAACAAAAAACTGACACCTTTTGTATGGGTATTACAGTTAAAATAGTCCATAAAGCTGGCGCCAACATCCATAAATCCCTTGCGAATACCAAGATTACTGTGCCCGGGATCAGAATCATCTTTGTCAGTTACACCAGCCTGATAGGCAATAATGGGTACATGCTCTCTGGAGTGATCGCTACCCGGCATCGTCGGGTCATTGCCATGATCAGCTGTCATCATTAATAGATCACCAGCCTGCATTTGGGGTAAAAACTTACCGAGCCACCGATCAAATTCCTCAAGACCATTTTTCATCCCAACAGGGTCGTTTCTATGTCCCCAGAGCATGTCAAAATCAACCAGATTCAAAAGTATCAGCTCATCATTTTCGGCAGGTTGGCTGTATAATTTTTCAAGTTGCGCCATGCCTTCAGCATTGTTGTGGGAGGTATGTGTTTCATCAATACCTTGTCCATTATACAAGTCGTATATCTTGCCAATAGAGCTGACTTTTACACCATGTTTTTGCAGGTTGGAAAGTATCAGTTCACCTGGCGGATCAATAGAATAATCATGTCGATAAGGTGTTCTTTCATAGGCATTGGAATTACCTTTAAAAGGTCTGGCAATTACCCGACTTATGTGGTGTGGCGGTTTAAGAAATTCTCTTGTAATTTCACAAACACGATATAATTCATGATGATCTATCACGTCCTCATGAGCCGCAATCTGAAACACACTATCTGCCGATGTATAAACAATCAATTTGCCAGTTGCAAGATGCTCATCTCCCAATTCATTGATAATATCAGTACCACTGGCAGCCTTGTTTCCCAAAACACCATAGCCTGTTTTTGCGGTAAATTCTTCAATTAATTCTTCTGGGAAACCATCTGGATAAGTTGGAAAAGCTTTTTGGGTAACAACGCCCATCAGTTCCCAATGGCCTGTGGTAGAATCTTTTCCTTCACTAATTTCTTCCAGTCGTCCAAACAATGCTTTGGGATTTTTACTGGGAGGTACATTTTCAATTTGGGCTATATTTCCAAGGCCTAGTGAGGCCAGAGTGGGGACGTGAATACCGCCCACTTTTTTTGACATATTGCCTAAAGTATTGCTACCCAGATCGCCGTATGCATCTGCGTCAGGTGCATCACCAACACCCAGGCCATCCAGAATGATTAAAATCGCTTTTCCCATGCGAATTTCGCCTTAAAAATCAAAAGATCGAGACTATCTTGCTGGCGAAATGATGTCAACTATTTGACGAAATGATTTGGTGTTATTAGTTGAATTTACAGGCATAAGAGCCCTTTAAGGAGAGAATTACGGACATATGACACAAACCAAACGTTATCTGGTTCTCAATATTTAACAAATGTGTAGAAGATTCATCAGAATGTCTACTGGTTTGAAGTAAGATCGTAGAGGGTGATGTAAATTTATATCATTGATTTTGCAAAGGTTTCAGCAGAAACGGGATGACTGTTAAAGTGTACACATTTAAACCTCATTGGATCAAACAATTTATTCTCAATTTAATATTCGCTACTTTTGTGTTGTCGGGTATTTCCCTGCATGCTGCAGAAGTTTCATCGGACGAACTGAAAGGTATTGATGAACAGGTGCAGGACATCAAAAAAGATGTACTTGGATTAACTTCTGAATTGAAAAATCTTGAAGAAAAACTACTGTTCCCTTCCAATACTCAATTTTCTGTTTTTGTATCTTTAACCGGAAATAACAATTTTGAAATTGATGGCATGCAAGTCAAGGTCAATAACAAGATTGTTGCCTATCATGCCTACACCTTCAAGGAAGTTGAAGCGTTAAGAGCAGGAGCAGTTCAGCGAATATATACGGGTAATGCCAAAAGCGGCAATCACATGGTTGAAGTCAGCTTTGTTGCAAGAGACAGTTCCGGTGATACCTTTCAAAAAAATGCCAGCTACCGATTGGAAAAAGGTGTTGGCCCCAAATTTGTAGAAGTTGTTGTTGCTGGTCAAAGTGGTTCAGGCCAACCAATTGCCTTTAAGGATTGGTAGGAGTCTGTTGTGAGGGTCCTTCCTGCTATCATGATTCTTGTTTTGAGCTTGCCGGTCAATGCCAGCAAGTTTTTTGCACGTGATGAGCTTAAGGATTTACATCTCGGTGAAGTTTTCTTTTACGCACATCAGCAAAAATATTTTGAAGCTCTGGCTAGTCTTGATGCCGAGTTAGCTCAGTTCTATGAAGTTGATGAGAGACAACTTAACAGTCTTGCAAAACATCATAATCTGGCTGATTTTTCTGTTGGTGAAATTGAATTGCAATATCGCATGCACAAAAGAGCTGACAAGGCCATTCGAGCAGTTTTGGGCAGTGAGGTTGATTTATTAACTCGTAATAGAGCGGTATTGGCTCTTGCCAATCTGTTGTATCAAAAAGATGACCCTCAAGGCGCAATTGTAGTACTGGAGTCGATTAAGCAAAAAGCGGTTGTATCAAATTCAGATGATGAAGAGAGCACTACATCAATATCTGGCGATCAGGCAGAGCAAGTAATTGCTGATGCTGATTATCTCAAAGCCTTAAGTTATGTCTCCATTGGACAATATTCAAAGGCGATTGAGAGTTTTGAAAAAGCACGAGGCTTTGAACATCTGGAAGGATATTGGCATTACAACTACGCTACCGCCTTTCTGCTAAATAATCAGCCGGAAAGAGCTTTTTCCTTGTACAACTCATTGGGACGGATCAGTACAGATGATCCTGCACTGGCAGCCCTGAAAGACAAGGTTAATTTGAAGTTGGCCAATTTCTTTATGGACAAGAATAATTCACTGGCTGACCCCAAACAGGCAAAAGATTTCTTTGACAGGGTCCGCCTTGATGGCCCTTTTTCCAATCAGGCATTGCTAGGTTCAGGTTGGGCAGCCTTGTCTGATGAATCATACCAAAGAGCAATCGTTCCCTGGACATTATTGCATGAACGCAACATCACAGATGAGTCAGTTCAGGAATCCATGATGGCACTGCCTTATGCCTACAGCAAATTGCAGGTTTATGGCAAAGCAGCCAATCTTTATCACTATGCGGTTAATCAGTTTACGGCTGAAATTCAGAGACTGGATCAATCTATTCGCATGGTTCGTGATGGATCGTTTTTAAAGGCCATGACAGATAAGCGTCATCTTAAAGATGAAAACTGGCTGGTCAATTTACGAACATTGCCAGAAACACCGGAAACGCATTATATTCTGTCTTTGATGGCATCGGCCGAGTTTCAAAGTTTTTATCAGAATTACAAGGATCTGGATAAGCTCAACGAAACACTGGATCATGCATTGACCAGTCTGGATGCATACGAAGACATTATTGCCAAAAGGCGTGCATACATTGAACCTTTGCTACCTGCTATTGAAGCACGATTTAAACAAATCGACAGCAAGTTAAGATTGCGCGTTGAGCAGAGAGATAATCTGGCTAAAAAGCTGAATAATATTTTGGTGCAACCCAGACCGGAATTTTTAGCTTTCTCCAATGAAAGATTTTACCTGAACCGTATTGCGCAACTGGAAAGAAAAATTCCATCAAAATCCGGGCAATCCTATCAAAGGCTCCAACGCTTAAAAGGCGTGGTTCTGTGGAATATTTACCGTGAATACGACAGACGTTTGACAGATTCTCACAAGAGTCTGATGTCGCTGGATGATGTCATCGCAAAAGAAAAAGAAGCATACAATTCATTTGTAAGAACTCGTCAGGCAGCAACGCAAAGTTATGAGGGATACACGATTCCTATCACCAGAATCAGAGCTCAGATTGAAAATACCAAAAGACGATTAGAAGGTGTGCAGGCTAAACAGGGACATCTGATGGAAACTTTGGCGATTAACGAGTTAGACAGAAGACGTAAAAGATTAGAGAGTTATCAGATCAAAGCCAGATTTGCAATGGCAGAAAATTATGACAGGGCAATCAAGGCAGAATCCGATGCTGAAATAAAAGCTATTCAGGAAAGAAAGCTACAACTTGAAAAAGAACAGGAGTTATTAGAACTGCAAAATCAACAACAGCAAAATCAGAAACAACAAATGCAGGAGCAACAAAAGTCATCATCAGAAACTAACAGCGAGGAACGGGCTTCCTTAAATGGTTCAGATGGTCATAACTTAAACCTAATAACGGAAATGGCAGGTGTTTAAAATGAACCCACGCAATTCATTATTGTTGATTTCTCTGATTGGCTTGTTGTCTGGCTGTGCCAGTACCAATAATAGCAATACCCTTGCCAGTCTTAATCTGGTGAACATTGAAATTAAAGATGAAAAAGTAGAAGATGGTTTGAATAAGGCCTTGAGCAGTTATGAACAATTCTTAAAGCAGGCGCCGGAATCATCATTGACACCTGAAGCAATGCGAAGGCTGGCGGATCTGAAAATCAAAAAAGAATACGAGTCTGAAGACAGTGCAGCATCAACGGCCACAAATTTAACGGAAAGCAACCTAAAGCCTGCTCAGGCAGGTTCATCTGTTACACTGCCGGCAATCAGTACTTCTTCAAACACATCAAAAAGAGAGCTGAAATCTGTCGCAGGCGCAGACACTATGGCTGCCGATAGTCCTATCGCGGTTTTATCTGAATCGGAAAAAGAATTTAGCGAAAGAGCCAGTCAGGAAATTGAAGTGGCTGCTGACAAATCAGCTGTTGTGCTTCCGGAAGCGGGTGAAGTCAGTGGTGCACAAGAGGCTATTGCCTTGTACAAAAAGCTGTTAACCAAATATCCCTACTATGAGCGCAATGATCAGGTTTTATATCAATTATCCAGAGCTTATGAAGATCTGGGAGAAATTGAAATAGCCATGAAAACACTGGATGATTTGGTGAAACAATATCCCAAATCCAGACATATTGAAGAGGCTAACTTCCGACGTGGAGAATATGAATTTGCCAGAAAAAAATATGAAAGTTCGGAAAACTATTATCAATCGATCATCAATATAGGTGAAGCGTCAGAGTTTTATGAGTTTGCGCTTTACAAGCAGGGTTGGTCTTACTTTAAACAGGAGTTGCACGAGCGAGCCTTGCAAAACTTTATTGGTGTGCTGGATTACAAAATTGCCAACGGATACGATTTGGAAAATAGCCGCAATAAAATTGAGAAAAAACATATTAGCGATACTTTCCGTGTTGTCAGTTTAAGTTTCTCCTATTTAGGTGGAGCTGAAGCGATAGAAGATTTCTTTAAAAAGCATGGCCGCCGTTTTTATGAAGCCAGCATTTATAGTCATTTAGCTGAGCATTATCATTCCAAGCGCCGTTTTGCCGATGCAGCTGAAACCTATCAGGTATACACCGGCTTGTATCCCGATTCAAAAGAAGCTGTTTTCTTTGATATGAGATCGATTGAAATTTTCAAAGATGGTGGTTTCCCTAAATTGATTATTGAAGCCAAGAAAAAGTTTGCAACCAGTTACGACCTCGAATCAAAATACTGGATGATTTATGATGTTAAAGCCAATGAGAAAGCCTATGAATTTCTCAAATCCAATATCTATGATTTGGCAGGACATTATCATGCGTTATTTCAGGATCGAAGATTCTACAAAATGCGCGAACAACATTATCAGGAAGCGATTGTCTGGTATCGAAAATACCTGAAATCCTTTCCCAGAGAGCCGCAAACACCTGGTCTAAACAATCAGTTGGCAGAAATGATGTTGCAAAACAAGGACTTCTTGAGTGCCGGTCAGGAATTTGAAAGAACTGCCTACAATTATCCTTTGCATGAGAAATCAGATAGTGCCGGTTATGCAGCTGTTTATACCTATCGTGAACATTTAAAAACAGTTAGTCAGGCACAACGTAATTCAATTAAACGTGAAATCATCAGGGTTTCTGTACGATTTGCTGAACAGTTTCCGCAACACAAGGACGCTCCATTGGTGTTAGTGGCTGCGGTCAATGACTTATTTGAAATGCAAGATTATCAACAGGCTATAAATTATGGTCGTCGGGTTGTGAGTCAATATCCCAAAGCTGAGGGAAATTTACATAAAACTGCCTGGATGATTGTTGGACATTCATCTTTTGAACTGGCGCAATATGAGCAGGCAGAACCTGCATACAGTCAGGCATTAAAATTAACACCAAGCACAGACAAGGATCATAGAGGTTTGATAGAGAATCTGGCGGCATCTATCTATAAGCAGGGTGAGCAGGCGCAAAAGCTTGAAAATTATATTTTGGCCGCAAAGCATTTCTTGAGAGTTGCTGATGTAACACCAACTTCAAAAATTCGCTCAACAGCTCAATATGATGGTGCTACTTCATTGATTATGGCCAAGCAATGGAAACAGGCAATTCCGGTTTTGGAGAGTTATCGTAAATCTTATCCAAAAGATAAGTACCAAAAAGAAATCACCAAGAAACTGGCCTATGTATACAAGGAAGATGCGCAATATCTGAAATCGGCCTCAGAGTATGAGAGAGTTGCTGCAGAAAATCCCAAAGATGGTGAATTGGTTCGTGATGCCTATTATCAGGCTGCAGATTCCTATGAATTAATGAATGCCGATGACAAGGCGCTGAGCGTTTACTACAAAATCGTCAGAATGTTTCCAAAGCCCCTGGAGCATTCAATAGAAATCAGACAGAAAATTGCTGATATTCAATTGAAGAAAAATAATCGTAATAGTTATATCAATGAGTTAAAAGCTATTGTTTCATTGGATAAAAATGCCGGAAAAGAAAGAACCGACAGAACCAAATATCTGGCTGCAAAAGCCTCTCTGGTTTTAACTGAACCTTTATTGGAACAATACAAAAAAATAGCTTTGTCCAAGCCATTTAAGGTCAATTTGCGTAAGAAAAAACAAAGCATGAAACGAGCGATTGACGGTTACACCAAATTACTCGATTACAATGTGGCAGAGGTGACTGCTGCGGCAACTTATTATTTGGCGGAGATATACTATGAATTTAATGTATCGATGCTCAAGTCGGAAAGACCGTCAAATCTGGACGAGTTCGAGTTGGAGCAGTACGAACTGGTAATTGAAGAACAGGCTTTTCCTTTTGAAGATAAAGCCATTAATGTCCATAAAAAGAATGTTGAACTAATCTCGGTTGGTATTTATAACCAGTGGGTTGAAAAGAGTATTGGCAAGTTGGCTAATCTGATACCAGCCAGATACGCAAAAACTGAGCAGGAAAGTAGTATTTTGACGCATATAAAGCAAACTATTAATAGTGATATTAAATCTGGAAAATCAAAAATGGCGACAAAAGAAGCAAAGGTGGCCAATATAGACATTCAGACACATTAGTACCATAATCAATGTTCGGGAATTTAAACAGCTTGTTTGCCAATTACATGTATCAATACAAAATATTGTTTCTTTTTATTATGCTTTTGTTGTCGGCTTGTGCGTCCGGACCGACTAACAAGAAGACTGCCGCCAGTCCTGCAAGTGATTTTAGTAAGGTAAGAGTGAGTTCCACTGTTCAAAATCAATTTAATCAGGCGATTGATTTGCTCAAACAGGGCAAATATGAACCAGCCATAAATTTGTTAAAAGAGGTTGTGTCCCGTGAGAAAAAATTGCCTGCACCTTTCATTAATCTGGCTATTGCTTACCATAAAACTGAAAAGCTTGACCCTGCTGTTGAGAGTTTGAAAAGTGCACTTGAACTGGATCCTGGTAATGCGGTTGCTAATAATGAATTGGGATTAATCTATCGTAAACAGGGAAAATTCCAGCAAGCCAGAGAAGCCTATGAAAAAGCCATAATTTCTAATCCGACCTATTTACCCGCGATTAGAAATCTGGGTGTGCTTTGTGATATTTATTTGCAAGATTATCGCTGTGCCTACGAGCAATTTGAAACCTATTTAAAGTATGAAGAGGATGAAACCGTTAAGATTTGGCTCGCAGATGTTAAGCGTAGATTGTAAAAAACAAAATTATATTAAAAAAACATCATCAGCTGAGTAGATGTTTTTCTTCAAAAAAACCAATATTTTTGATTGAATTGAAAACCCTTTCACAAATATTAGCCTACAATCATATACAGTTCACAAAATTGTCTTTTATTTCAGGTGATTAGCGTAATTACTTTGTATTATATAAGTATGAAAAAAGCTTATTCAGTCATTATATTGATTTTATCTTTTGTTGCTCTATTAATGAGTGGTTTTGTTGTGGCCAGTGAAAATGGAAACAACAAGCCAACTCAGACAAAATCCTTATCAGGACTTACTATCATTGGAAACAAGGAAGCACCAAAATCTTTGTACATTGTTCCCTGGCAGGATTCTGAAGTTGGTGTTGAGACAGCGTTGAGTTCCGAGTTACATGATGATAAGAACAAGATGATAGAAAAGCAGGTTTTTGAGAGAGAGTTAAAGTTTTACCAATTAACTCAAAAGCAGAAATAATTCGAGTGTTTGTTCCAAATATAACTTTGAGGTTTATCCAATGGATATGATTGCGAATGTCATTGACACAATAGTAGCGTTTTTTGTAACAGGTGGGGCATTTATGTACCCAATCCTGATTGTTTTCGCATTTGGTTTGGCAATTGCTATAGAGCGATACATAAAGCTGGTGAAAGAAAGCAAAATCAACAGAAGAATGTGGGAAAAGATACATCCTGTATTGACTGATGGTGATTTTGAGCAAGCCAGAGAGATGGTTGAGAATGATGATGAATCAACTATCAGCAAACTGTTGAGTCTGGGGCTTGAGCGTCAAGGTAAAGTCAGAAGAAGAGAGGACATTGAAATTGCAATGGAAGAAGGTATGATGGAAATTATTCCTCAGCTGGAAAAAAGAACGCCTTATGTTGCATTGTTAGCCAATATTTCGACTTTGCTGGGATTGCTAGGAACCATTATGGGTTTGATAGCAGCATTTACCGCTGTTGCCAAAGCAAACCCAGCTGAAAAGGCTGACTTGCTTTCAGCCAGTATTTCGGTAGCAATGAACACAACAGCTTTTGGTTTGATGGCAGGTATTCCTTTATTGATTGTTCACGCTTATTTGACATCTAAAACTGCAGAGATTGTAGATAGCCTGGAGATGGCCTCGGTAAAAGTATTGAATATAATTTCTCTCACTACCAAGCGTCAAAATGACGCAAAGGTAGATATTGCATCAACCAGATCAGCAAAAAAAACAGGTAAGAAACCCGATAACGAAGAAAACTCTGAAGCACAAGAGTAAGTTTTATGAGACGACGTCCGGGAAGATCAAAAGAAGCTCCAGAACTGGATATCACTGCCTTTTTGAATTTGATGGTAGTGCTGGTTCCATTTTTGCTGGTTTCTGCGGTTTTTTCTCGTATTACAATTTTAGAGTTGAATCTGCAGGGCGGTGCGCCCAGCGAAGCTGATGATAAGCCTCAGATGAATATTGAAGTGATTATTCGTCAGGGTTCTATCGAGTTGAGAGGCAATCAAAAAGTGATTGCCAAGATGAACAAAATTGATAATAAAAATTATGTCGAAGGTTTGGTTCAGGAGCCTACCAAACCAATTAATGAGAAACAGATTTATGATCTGCCCGCATTAAGCAAGCATCTTTTAAAAATTAAAGCCAGTTATCCTGACAAACTGGATGCCTTGATTTTATTAGAACCTGATATTGAATATCGAAATTTAGTCGGCGTAATGGATGCTGTCAGAGGCGCCGAAATCAAAAAAGCGGCTGAAGATGGTGGAGAGCCTCAAACTGAAAGAAAAGTTTTGTTTCCTGACATTTCGATAGGTGATGCGCCATGAGACATGATAGCCGTCGAATGAAGAGAATGGCGCGTAACCATAAAAAAACGCCGGGCATGAATTTAACATCACTGATGGATGTGTTTACTATTCTGGTTTTCTTCCTGTTAACTAACTCAGCTTCTGATGAGGCATTACAAAATCCCAAAGTGATTACTTTGCCTGCCTCTGTTGTTGAAACCAAACCAAAGGAAACAGTGGTTATTCTGGTAACACCTGAGAATATTTTAATTCAGGGCAAGGTGGTTGCTGATACGCCGGATGTGGTTAATCGTCAGGCCAATATTATTGAGGAAATTAAAAACGAGTTGGAACTTCAGAGAAGTAGAACGCTTGTTACCGACGAAGAAGAGCTGCCTGAAGTTAACATTCTGGCTGATCGAAGGGCGCAGTTTAGTCTGTTAAAGAAAATTATGTCCAGTTGTACCAGTGCCGGATACGCCAAAATTTCTTTAGCTGTTATTCAAAAATCATCTCAGGGGCAGTAGCTGATGAATGAGTTGATGAAACAGCAATATGACCTCAAAACCGAACTGAGTTCGGCATACAACCACTATGGCCGAATAAATGAAAAAATACAAGATATTGAAAAGCAACTCGACAAGATTGAAAGAGAGGCTGATAAATACCAATTATTATCTGAACTGCTTGCAAAATTAACTGAACTGGAAAATGCTGGAGGTTCACATCTTTTTTGGGGCGATCTGGATGCCAATGCCGCAAAGAGCAGAATAGAGCGAATTCAAAACTCGATTGCCAATCATGATGAAAAAGTTGAAAAACTACATGAACAGCATGAAATTATTCGTCATCAACTGTTTGATTCTAAAAGTTATATTCTTGAACTCGAAGATGAACTATCAATACTTGAGGAAATCGAAGAGGAAGCCAAGGATGCCTTTGTTATTGAACGTGAAGGCGAGATTAATGTTGTTCCTTTCCATAAAGTGGTTATGCCTTGGAACAGTAAGGGGGAAGATGAGAAGCGTTATCGTCATATTTTATGGATTACCCTATTTGCAACTATAGTGTTGTCTTATCTGATTACTCTATGGGAACCAATAAAGAGAGATATGACAGTTGAGGAAGAAATGCCAGAAAGGTTTGCAAAGCTGATTAAGGAGAAAAAGCCACCACCTCCCAAACCACAGGAGCAAAATCAGCAGCAAGCATCTGATAAAACAGATTCAAGTAAGCAAAAGCCTACCGAGCAGCAGAAAAAAGACGCTCGAAAAAAGGCTGAATCTTCCGGTTTATTGGCATTAAAAAATGAGTTTTCTGATTTGATGGACAATGATATCGACCAACGTTTGGGTTCGCAGGCAAATCTGTCAAATGCTGGTCAAAATGTTGTGTCGACTCGATCAATTATTAGCACTCAAGCCACTACAGGAACTAGTGGTATTAACACCACTAATCTCAGCCGCAGTGTTGATGGCAATATTTCCGGTATTAGCGGAATCAGTTTTTCACGTGTGGAAAGTAATATTGGCACCGATTACATTGGCGATGAAGGCGCTGTAGGTGGAGGCCTGCCACCATCAAGAAGTGATGAAGATATTCTACAGGTTCTTGAAAAATACAAAGGTCCACTTTTCCGTATCTACAATCGTGAATTACGTAATGATCCTACATTACAGGGAACGATTATTTTGAGAATCACTATCGAGTCTGATGGTAGTGTGTCAGCCTGCTCTATTGATTCAAGTGATATGAATTCCGATTCTCTGCATCAGAAAATTATTGAACGGGTATTGAAATTTAATTTTGGAGCCAAAGAAGATGTTGGCTCAATGACATTAACATTACCGCTTAACTTTTTACCTCCCAATTAGCGCTAAGCCCAAACGATTGAGGGGAATGTATGCAGGACAGTTCAGTCAAAAATAAGAATTACAGTTTTGGAATGGTTGGTTCGATACTTGCCAAAATTGCATTTTTGCTTGTACTGTTTTTGTCAACTTCAGTAAAGGCGGGTGAATTTTGTTCAGCTAGCCCTTTTTTTGGTGTGGTAGATGGTGCTGCAGGATATCCTATTCCAACACAAATCAGTATTGATACCGATTGTACCTTTCAAAACTTTACTGCTGATAATCCATTAACGGCAACCATCAGTTTTCAAACCAACGATCCTTCCATTTATTTGATTGTGTTTAACAATGTGGTATTTACCGGGAATATGGCTTGCGCCAACATTGAGCACAAGATCTGGTTTGTTAATGGTTCTGACTATGGTTCCAGTAATAACTGTCAGGATTTGTTTATTCCGGCAGAAACCATAGACAAGCAAAATCCTGTTGGCAAAACGAGTGTCTCCATTGGTGAGCCATTTATTTACACCCTGACCTTGCCCTATATGAACGATGGACTGGGATCTCCTTCGCCCAATGAATTGCGTAATGTTGTGTTATTCGATGACATTGCAGCTATGGGCGTTGATTTATCATTTGTTGGCATTACCGCCTATTACAAGGGAAGTGGTATTCCGGTCGTGATGGTTCCTGAAGATCAACCGACACCAACATCTATCTGTGGTGCATGGACTGGAACCAGCCTTTGTTACAAACCCTTGTCAATTATCAATCCCGGCGAGCAGATCATTGTTGAATTAACGCTGGTACTCAATGATGTAGTAACCAACGTAGCAGGACTTTCATTTTTCAATACCGCTCAATGGTGGTTTGACAGGGACATTGATATTGATGAAGATGGCATAATTCAACCAGATGAACAATTTACCGAATTGCCTGGTGAGTGGGGTATTTCAGCACCACTTTTAATTGCTGAGCCTGATCTGATTGTGACAAAAACCAGTCCGGCCACAACATTAAATCTTGGCATTTCTGCTGACTTTACCATTGATGTGCAAAATGTTGGTGGTAGTGACGCATGGGATGTCACCATTCTCGATTTGTTACCTGATACGCCTACGGCAGGGATGTGTGATTTTGATCCAACCGCCTCAGTAACGGCGCAGATGTTTGCCGCTGATGGCGTAACACCTCTGGCGGGCAGTTTGCTTCCGGGTATAGATTACACCATTACTTACTCAGGTTCTCCAACCTGCGAACTTCAGTTTACCATGCTATCCAGTGCAGCGGTGATTGGTCCATCTGAGCACTTGATCATAACTTATACCAGCGAACTGGATGCACTGCCGACGGATACAGGAGATGGTGTTGATTTAATCAATGTGGCGGGTGCAACTCAATGGTTTAGTGCTGATGAACCGCCTGTCGGCGCTACATATAGTCGTAGAACATACGCCCGAACCCTGACAGATGGAACCACAACAATCAGTGATCATGAAGATAGCCATTTATTGACAACCGGTTTAACAGGATACTTTTTTCAAAAAACAGCCAACAATTTAACCACTACCCAGTATCCTGCAACCTTTGGTGCTCCAGGCGATACCATTCAGTACCGATTACGACTTTACAATATTGATACCCTGTTTACTAATATCAATATTACCGACACCCTTAATCCTGCATTTTTTGATACCAATACTTTTGCTATGGTGAGTTTGCCACCGGGGACAACCTACACCTTTAACAATATAACTGGCGAGTTTCATTTATATGGTAATGGATCGCCATTAAATTTGACCAGTTATGGTGAAATTATTGTCGAATTTAAAATTAATCTTGCTTCGAGTCTGGTCAATGGTGATACGGTTTCCAATCAGGCTGATTTAACTTCTGATACCGTATCAACCATCAGTGACGATCCCTTTGTTAACGGCACATCAGCACCAGGAGAAGCCTCTGATCCAACGGTAATCAATATTCAGACGCCAAGTCCTGCTTTAAAGACGGCTACCCAGACTACTGCAACTATTGGTGAACAGGTTGTTTATCAAATTACGATTCCGGAAACACCCATCAATTTCCCGCTTTATGATGTGAAAATCCGTGATAATTTGGCAGCATCGGCAACGGATATAAACTTTGTATCCGCATCTGTTGTATCTGGTGGTAGTTGGAGTTTAACCAATACCGGCACTTCAACCAATGTTATATTGGAAGATATTGCTACGGGAATAGATATCGTTGCTGGCGGGCAAATTGTCATCGATATGACTGTGGAAGTACAAAACACCAGCAATAATAATCGTGGTGATGTATTTGATAATCTGGTTTCTTACACCTTTAACCGAACTAATGGTTTGGCGTCTTCACAGGTTAATGTCGTAGATAGCTTGCCAGCCAGCATGACTTTGGTAGAAGCAGAATTAGTGGCGAGCAAAACTGCTACAGTCATTACCCCTGCACCTATAAGTGGCGGTAGCATTATTGAGTACCAGATTAGCCTGACCAATAATGGTGATTCAACAGCGTTTAACATCAATGTTTTTGACACTTTTTCACCTTATCTGGATTTAAATTCAGCTTTTACGCCAACAGCACAGATAGATGGAGCTCCTGTTGCAGGTTTTATTGATATCCCACTGATAGAACCGACTGGAGAAATAATCTGGGGACAGGGCAATGGTGACCTGTCATTAGATTTACCGGCGGGATCAACGTTAGTGTTAACCTATCAGGCAGTGGTTAATACCAGTACGGCCGTCAGTTTTAACAATACTGCCCATGTGGATTGGCGTTCATTAGATTTCGCAACTGCATCTGAAAGAGATGGAACAGGTTGCCCTACAATTACAGCACCTGATGATTATTGTGTTACCGCAATATCCGTCACATTGACGAGCGTTGATAACAATTCACTTGTTAAATCGGTAGTGTCTGACAGCTGGATCACAGATGGTAGTACAGCCAATGATTCTACTGTTCGAATTGGGGATACAGTGACGTATCGTTTGGCTCTCAGTTTGGGAGAAGGTGTCACTGAATCAGTAGCTGTGACGGATGTATTGCCTGCTGGTATGGCATTTGATTCATTGGTTGCCATTACGCCAGCTTCAGGGGCTTCTGTCTTTAATTATACTTTGGCAAGCCAACCAGCTAATGGTGACACAGGTAATCTGGCTTGGAATTTTTCCACTGTTACCAACAATCCGAGTAATGATGGTACGCCAAATGATTCAATTGTGATTGAATATGTTGCCAGAGTTTTACCCGATGCCGGAATAACTCAACAACCTTCTACAAGTCTAACCAATACAGCAACGTTAGCTTATCTCGATGTCAATGGTGTCACAGTGGTCGACCCTGCTCGTTTACAATCTACAGCCACCATCACCCTATTGCAACCGGTTATGACGAACTTGAGCAAAGTCGGGAATGGCGTCAGCAATACCATGGCAACGCCACTGAATGTCGATGTGGCAAATGATACTGTCGCCTTCCAGTTGCAATCCTGTAATGTCGCATCACCTGCCGCCCCAGCCTATGATGTTCTGATCAGTGATGTTTTAGCCACCCAATTTGATGAAGTCAGTATTAGTGGATTAACGGTGAGTATTGGTGGTATCAATGCTACACAAGGTGCCGATTATTTACTGACATTGCCGGCGACCAGAGGTGGTACGTTACAAATACAAATAATCAAACCTGTTTTGGCAGGGCAGTGTGTAGTCGTTGATTATCAGATAGGCTTTTACACTGATTTTGGCGCCAATCAAACCTGGAATAATGCAGCAAGTCTGGGCGAGTATTGGTCATTACCTTCGTCTTCAGGGCAACAATTTGTTGATGGCATTATCTCTTCATTTTATTTGTCCAATGTGGTGGGTGCTACACCATTAAGCAAGGTAATCTCAGTACCTGCAACCAATGAAGTCACCATTGGAGATACAGTTACTTACACTATCACCATTCCTTCGACACCCGTTAGTGCAGCACTGAGCAATGTGGTATTAACGGATCAACTTCATGATGCGCTTACCTATTTATCAGCTTCTGCAGTGGATTTGGCTGGTAATCCAATTGCCTTAACTGATACCACTAGCGGACAAAGTGTAAATCTGGCGATTGCTCAAATTCCGGCTGGTGAACAGGCAATTGTAATTTTGCAAACCCGAGTGGCGAATAACAGTTTTGCCAATGCCGGAATATCATTTGATAATACAGCATCTTATACCCATGCTGATTTACCGGTTCCGGTTACTGCAACCAGCGCGCAATTGAATATTGTTGAGCCATCTATCAATGTTAACAAAACCGTTTCTCCTACCATAGCACCAAATCCAGGCGATGTGTTGACTTACACTGTGACGTTAGTTTCGGACAGTGGTGCTAATTTCTCATCCGCTTTTGATTTGGTGATTGAAGACAGTCTAACTCTGGGTATGGCTTATCAAGCAGGAAGTGCCAGCATTACAGGTACAGGGAATACAATAGGTGAACCGATTATTGCGGGTGATGGCGTTGCAACTGCTCAAACCTTGAGATGGGATTTGGCCAGTGGAACAGCAGATATTGATGTTCCTGAAGGTGCAACAGTCACATTAACCTATGCGGTTGACGTTTTACCCTCGGCCCAACCAGGACAACAACTGACCAATAGTGTTGTTGCCAAATGGACTGGTCTGGATGGTATCAATGTTAATGAAAGAGATGGAAGTGGCGCGCCAGTTGAGAATGATTATTTCTCTGCGCCGGTAACTGCCAGTCTTATTACCCAGCCTAGCGCTTTGAGCAAGGTAACCAGTCAAACGCAAGTAACGATTGGTGAAACCATCACTTACCAGATTACTGTTCCATCAATCCCTTCGCCCACACCATTGGACAATGTCAGAATTCTGGATGATTTGAATGGATTGTCTGCAGATCTCGGTTTTGTCAGTGTAAGTAAAATTTCGGGCAGTCAGCCATGGACTCCAGTTAATACCGGTGATAGTAAAAATCTGATTATTGAAGATCCAAATATCGGTATTGATATTCCGGCTAATGAGCAAGTTGTCATTGAAATACAATTACTGGTTAATGATTCTGCTGTTAACGTCAATGGATTAACATTTGCCAATACTGCTGATTATACCTATGGTGCAACTCAAGATCCCGGGCAGTCGGGAACGAGTAATACGACAACCATTATTGAACCTGATGTCCTGATTCTCGAAAAAACTGGGCCAGATACCTTGCGATTAGGACAGCCTGGCACCTTTATTATTAATGTACATAATACGGGAACATCTCCAGCCTGGGATGTAACAGTAAAAGACCAATTGCCCAATCCAACACCTGGTGGCATGTGTGCCAATGCACCAACGGGTATTACTGCTCAAATTTTTGCAGCAGATGGAATAACACCTGTTTCTGCTGTTCTGGTACAAGATACAGATTATCAGATCAGCTTCCTCGGAGAGCCGGATTGTTCTATTACTTTCACTATGATGTCAGCTGCAGCGGCAATTGGTGCAGATCAACGATTAATTATCAGTTATGTTGCAGAGATTGATCCGGATACACCAAGTAATATTCAACTGACTAATATTGCTTCTGCAATTCAATGGTACAGTCAG
>Ga0224501_10000403_pt1 | contig 35699 bp, 32 predicted proteins | sample SF_Oct11_sed_USG_4_FD_169105 | JGI IMG/M metagenome (GOLD analysis project Ga0224501, IMG submission 169105) | Sediment microbial communities from San Francisco Bay, California, United States - SF_Oct11_sed_USGS_8_1 | ecosystem: Environmental > Aquatic > Marine > Sediment | place: USA... | reverse complement strand
CGCGTGACACCAACATAGGCAAGCCGTCTTTCTTCTTCGAGTTTGTCAGGTTCATCCATCGACATCATATGCGGGAACAGTTTTTCTTCCATACCGGCAATAAACACCAAAGGAAATTCCAGACCTTTAGCAGAATGAAGCGTCATTAGCTGAACACAATCTTCATATTTTTCGGCCTGATTTTCACCGGATTCCAGCGAAGCATGCGTTAAAAATGCCAGCATGGGTGAAAGTTCAGGATAATCTTCTGTGTCAAATTCTCTTGCTGCAGCTTGTAGTTCAGCCAGATTTTCTTTTCTGGCAATGGCCTGCTCACCTTTTTCCTGAGCATACATTTCAAGTAAGCCACTGGCTTCAATGGTGATACCCACTTGCTCTTCCAGGGACAGATTTTCCATGCCATCAAAGGTTTCAGATATTATATCCAAAAAGCTGGAAAGTCCCTGAAGCGCTTTTGTCGATAACCCCTTTTCAGCAATAAGTTGTGTTGCTGCATCCCAAAGTGAAATTTGTTGAGAACGAGCGGTTAAACGGATCTGTTCAACTGATTTTGCGCCCAAGCCTCTGGCAGGTACGTTAACAACTCTTTCAAAAGACGCGTCATCTTTTCGGTTGTACATTAATCTTAAATAGGCCAGTACATTTTTTATTTCAGCTCGATCAAAGAATTTAAAGCCACCATAAATACGATAGGGAATTTGCCTTTGAATCAGGAATTCTTCCAAAACACGAGATTGCGCATTTGAGCGGTAAAGAATAGCAGCCTGATGGTAGGCATTACCTTGTTCAAACCATTCAGCTATTTTACTGGCGATAAAACGGGCTTCTTCCTGTTCATTAAATGCAGCATAAACAGAAATCGGGTCACCATCATTCCCATCGGTCCAAAGGTTCTTTCCCAACCGCTCACTGTTATTGGCAATAATGGCATTGGCGGCTTTTAGGATGCAGCCAGTAGAACGGTAATTTTGCTCCAGCCGAATAGTCTTCAAAGGTTGGTAATCTTTTCCAAAGCGTTGGATATTTTCAATTTTTGCACCCCGCCAACCGTAAATACTTTGATCATCATCGCCGACAATCGTGATGCCATTGTCCTTACCTGCAAACAGTTTAAGCCATTCATACTGAATTGCATTAGTATCCTGAAATTCATCCACCAGAATATGTTTAAAACGATCCTGATAATGCTCTCTCAGATGTTTGTTATCCCTTAGCACCTCATAACATCTAAACAGTAATTCAGCAAAATCAACCAAACCTGCTGTTTTACACGCCTGTTCATATTGGTAATAAATTTTACAGTGGGTACTGGTAAACAGATCACCACGATGCTGAATATCCTGAGGTCTCAGACCATCATCTTTCTGTTTGTTTATAAACCATTGTGCCTGCTTGGCCGGCCATTGGGTATCATCCAGATTAAGTTCCTTGATTATTCTTTTAACCAAACGGAGTTGATCATCGCTGTCTATAATTTGAAAAGCATCATCCAGATCGGCATCTCTGGCATGGGCGCGCAAAAATCGATGAGCCAGACCATGAAAAGTACCTACCCACATACTTCCTGATGAGCGACCAATCAGACTTTCAACACGGGAACGCATTTCAGCAGCGGCTTTATTGGTAAAGGTTACTGCCATAATCGCTTGCGGCATAAGTTGTTGTTGCCCAATCAACCATGCAATACGATGTACCAATACGCGTGTTTTGCCAGAGCCGGCTCCTGCCAAAACCAACTGATATTTTTCCGTTTCGGTAACAGCCTGTTTTTGTGCGTCATTGAGTTCACTCAATATGTGTGCTAATTGATCCATTTCCCCTCATTGTGTCGTAATGATCCGATGATCTGTTAAATTTGTTCCATTTCATTGTCAAAAAAGCATTTACCTTTGCCAGTTTATCTTTCTATAATTGGATAACGCTAATTTTATTAACTTTTTCGGAAAGCACTATGCCAAAAACCGCGAGTAAGAAGTCTCTGGATGTTAAAGCAACTCACAAAAATGAACAATTACAAATTGTTCACGAAATTTTTGAGTTACAGCAAACCGCTTTTAAAGCAGCACCTTATCCTTCTGAATCTCTCAGAAAACAACAATTGAAGGCGCTGAAAAAGTCCATTCTAAAGCATAAGGACAAACTCTTAAAGGCAACATCTGCCGATTTTGGCTGTCGATCCTATGACGAAACCCTGTTGGCAGATATTTTACCCACTATTATGGGAATAAATCATGCCCTTAAACATTTACGCCAATGGATGAAAACTGAAAAACGCAAAATTGATTTACTTTATCAACCTGCTCAGGGCTATGTGATGTACCAGCCTCTTGGGGTAGTGGGCATTATTTCGCCATGGAATTACCCAACCTTTCTGTCTTTAGGGCCCATGGTGGCGGCTTTGGCAGCAGGTAACAGGGTGATGTTAAAACCTTCAGAATTCAGTCCTTATACCAATAGAATCCTAAAAGACATCATCAGTGAAGCTTTTTCAAAGGATGAAGTATACATGATTGAAGGAGATGCAACTGTTGCTCAAACCTTTACCTCTTTGCCTTTTGATCATCTGATCTACACGGGTTCAACCAGTATTGGCAGAAAGGTAATGGAAGCAGCAGCCAAAAATCTTACGCCTGTAACATTGGAGTTGGGTGGAAAGTCTCCAGCTATTGTAGCACCCGACATTGATCCAAAGTTCGCAGTTGAAAGAATGATATTTGGAAAGTGTCTCAATGCCGGGCAAACCTGTGTTGCCACTGATTATGTTTTATGTCCTGAAGAAAAACAGGACGATTTGATAGCAGCTTTCAAAACACAATTTTCAAATCTTTACCCTGATCTTGAAAATGGGCAGTATACTTCGATTATCAATGATACGCATTTTAAGCGTGTATCCAAATGGCTTAAGGAAGCGGTCGATAAAGGTGCCAAGGCCATTGAGCTTGGCAAAACAGCTAGCAAGAACGCGATGCCGCTAACTTTGTTAACTGATGTCGATCCAGATAGTACGATAATGCAGGAAGAAATTTTTGGTCCGATTTTGCCGATTGTTACCTATAAATCAATTGATGAGGCAATAGAATTTATTCAGTCTCGCCCTCGCCCGTTAGCCTTATATATTTTCAGTTTTGACAAAAAGGTACAGGACAAAATTTTGAAAAGTACGCATGCTGGTGGTGTTTGTATTAATGAAACCGTTTACCATGTAGCGCAGGATAATTTGCCTTTTGGTGGTATTGGTGCATCAGGAATTGGTCATTATCATGCAAAAGAAGGATTTATTACTTTTTCAAAAGCAAAATCTATTTTCAGGAAAGGTCGATTTAATTCAGGTAAATTTGCTCTGCCACCTTATGGCAAACTGATACACAAATTAATTTACCGTTTTTATCTCAAGTCATAAATCGAAAAGGGCAGACACACTATTTTTCGGTGTGTCTGTTTTCCTGAATTTCAGAAACCTGTTTTTCCAGCGCTTCAATTTTTTGTCGGGTTCTTTCAAGCACTTTAAGTTGTGCATCAAACTCTTCCCGAGTCACAATATCCAGTTGCCCAAGAACAGTTTGCAAAATTTGTTTAAATTGATTTTTCAGGTCTGCCTGAAAGGCCTTTGCGCCCGGTGGAATAGCATCATTAAGTTTGGTTGCCAGGTCATCCAGTGTTTTGGTATCAAGCATGATTATGGTCTCTCTATTTACAGGACTGGTTTTTTATTTTACCATATTTTTTGATAATAACTTTTTTCTGTAAAACAAAGTACAGATTTTCCGGTCAATTGAAATAATATGCTTTCTAAATTCTTACCCGCTCACCTGGTTGGAGCAATTTCTTTATCCTTACATATCATTAATATTCTTATTTGGGTTCCACTTATTTTACTGGTAGCACTGGTCAAGTTTGTTTTACCGATCAAAATAATTACACGATTGTGCAACAATATTCTGAATCTGTTCGCCAGTATCTGGATTTCATTTAATACTTTAATCCATCGTTTCAGTAAGGATATTGTTTGGGAATTTAATCTTCCGCAAAACCTTTCAACAAACGACTGGTATCTGGTGGTAGCTAATCACCAAAGCTGGGCTGATATTTTGGCACTGCAAATGGCATTTAATCGTAAAATTCCTTTTTTAAAGTTTTTTTTGAAGCATCAACTTATCTGGATCCCGGTGATCGGTCTGGCCTGGTGGGCGCTGGATTTTCCGTTTATGAAAAGACATTCAAAATCCTATTTAAAAAAATATCCTCACAGGAAGGGGGAAGATTTTAAAACCACTAAAAAAGCCTGTGAAAAGTTTAAGAATATTCCAATTTCGGTAATGAATTTTTTAGAAGGTACCCGTTTTACCAAAGCCAAGCAATCGGCTCAAAAGTCACCTTACAAAAACCTGTTAAAACCAAAAGCTGGTGGCGTGGGGTATGTATTATCACTAATGGGCAATGAGATAAACAAAGTCATTAATGTCACAATTACCTATCCTCAAAACGCGTCGTTTTCCTCATGGGATTTTCTTTGCGGCAAGGTTAAACATGTGAAACTTGATGCAGTGGTGGAAGAAGTACCCGATCAAGTTAGAGGAAATTATATTGATGATCCCAAAATAAGAAAGGCTATGCAGCAATGGTTAAACCAATTGTGGCAAGCAAAAGATAAAGAAATCGACAGTATTATGAATCAAAAAAGTAGTGATAAATAGCCATTATGCTAAAACCACCAATCAGCAACCATTTTGCTGTCATTAGGAAATCATAATAATAAACTACACCTTTTAAAGCCTCAATTCGACTGTCTATGATGGCGAATAAGAATATGACCAATGCGGTATAGGCAATATCTTTTTGCCAACTAAGTAATTTTTTTATCATTATTATTTTCTCCAGTTAATATGGTTTGAGTATTGCTAGAGTGAAAATTCCGCTAATTGACAATAAAGCAAGACATAAGAAAACAATTCTTCTTTGTCTTGTTTTGCCTCTCTTAAGTGCAAAGCTGCCAAAAACGATATATAGCAACAACAAAATAATTTTGAGTAACAGCCATTTGATGGTAAAAGGATTAACACCGCTTGCAATTAACATGTAAATTGCTGCCGAGAGCAAAATGGTGTCAATGAGATGAGGCATTACCTTGCTCGGCTTACTAAACAATAATTTGTTATCAGTGAGCATCCAATAGCTTCTTAAGCAAAATCCTGACACAGACAAGATGGCAGCAATAAGGTGTATTTGCTTAATTATTTGATAATATTCCATTCCAGTTTACCTTTTAGTAAATCATATAGCTGGCTTTTTAATTGTGAAGATGAGGTTTCATCCACAGCCAGTTTGAAAGTCACTTGTTCTTCATAATCAACAACAATATCTTTGCATTCAAAATTGGATAACAAATTCTCGCAGGATTTTATATTTTCGTAATCTACAGTGAATTGTACGTGGATGTAGTCAATTTTTGATTTAATTTTCACTAATTCCAAAGCCTGTTTTACGCCACCACCGTATGCCCTGCTTAATCCGCCAGTTCCCAATTTTGTACCGCCGTAATATCGAGTACAAACGGCCATAATGTCACCAAGCCCGGAATGTTGTAGCACGTTTAACATTGGCTTTCCAGCCGTTCCGGAGGGTTCTCCATCATCACTACATCCTACTAATGTTGTGGATTCAGGATTGCCTACGATATAGGCCCAACAATGATGTGTTGCATCCGGAAATTGGTTGTTCAGTAACTTTAAGAATCGCCTGGCAGCCTCAACGGAATCAACATTCGCAATACGGGTGACAAATTGACTGTTTTTGATCTTCTCGGAAAACTCAACCTGTTTTGATGGTACCTGATAACCTGTCATCTATGCTTCTGATCTGTTTTATCTGGAAAATCAATTTATCATAATCTGTTAAATGATGGTTATGGTTTTAGTTAATTAATTTTTTAATGTATTGTTTTAGAAGCTCTTCCGAGGTCAAGGGTTCGCTGAAATAATATCCCTGAACATAATCAATCCCCAGTTCTTTTAGCCATTCTATTTCTTCAATTGACTGAACTCCCTCGGCTATTGTTTTGGCTTTTGTTGTCTCGGCAATTTGTACAGTTGCAGTAATAATCCTTTGATTAACTTTTGACTTCTCTATCCCTCTTACAAAAGAGGAATCTATCTTGATAATGTCAGCATTCATCAGCTGAATGTAACGCATGGATGAATATTCTACCCCAAAGTCATCAATGGCTACCTTAAAGCCCAAATCTCGCAACTCTTTGATCACCCTGAAAAAATGCGCCTGATTGGATGTTAAACCGGATTCTGTAATTTCAAAAACGATATGCTTGTTATCAAATGAATAGTTTTTTTTCAAACTTCTGATAAAGGGTATGAGAGAAGGGTTTTGAAGATCAAAGGCTGACAAGTTAATGGAAAGATGGAACTTGCCTGTAGGTGCATGCTCATTTAGCCAAAGAATTGTTTTTTCAGCTATGATTTGCGTCACATCAAAAATAATACCAGCCTCTTCTGCCAAAGCAATAAACTGAGATGGTGGAATTTCCCCTAATCTCGGATGTTGCCATCTGGAAAGCACTTCAGCACCGTAAAGTTTTTGATTTTTGATGTCAAACTGAGGTTGGAATACTATTGAGATATCCTTATCTGTAATAGCTTTTCTCAGATCATCAATGAGTTGAAGTTTTTCAATAAGGGCTCGTTCCTGCCTGAGATCATAATAGGTGTAGCTGGTGTTCTTTGACATTGCATCGTGCAAGGCCATTAATGCATGGTTGTAACATTCCTGTGCTGAGGTTTCATAGGGTTTGTATTCTGCAAGACCTATTTTAAAGTTTACCTTGGTGCGAATTTTATCAAAATAAACCGGGTGAATAGCCCATTGTAGTAACGTAAGCACAATTTCATTGATGGTATGGTGGGTCGGGTTAGCAAAAAGCAGGAACTGATCATTGGCCAAAGAAATAAGATAACCGTCTTCCTGATTGAGTAGCTTAAAAGGAACACACCAACCGGAATGTTTTAAAGCTTTTTTGGCATTTTCGGAATGCATTTGGTATGCACCTTCAAATTTATCCTTGCCAAGTAAGCCAGCTAAATCACGGTAGTCGTCAACTTTTATCACGATGAAATAAAGCTGAGGAAATTTGGATAGATATTTTTCATTTTCCAATAAGTAATTTTTAAAATAAGAGTAATTCGGCAGTAAATTTTGTGGGTCAATAAAGGCTCTGGCAATTGCTCTTTTTTCAGAATATTGCAAATTTTCTGATAGGGCAATTGACAGGAAGATAAGTTCCAATGCAACACCAACACTGAGGCTTTTTAAGGTAAATAAATTAGGCGGTATTATTCCATTAAAAGCGGCAAAACTTATAAAGCCACCAACTAATAATGATATCCAGGCGGCAAGAAAAAACCTTGCTGGATAAAATTGTTTTTTTAGCACAACGACACTCATAGATATAATATAAATGCTGACTATCCAGTTGGTCACAGTGAAGAGCATCAATATTTTTTGCTTTGGCACTAAAAGAGAAAAGATAAATCCAATAACAAGCAAAGTCAGGAAAAGGTTTTTCCAGCGATAAAATTCTGGAGCATTCTTTTCTGAATCCAAAAATATATTTGAAAAGATCACCCCAAGCCATAGTAGTACAAAGTTAATACTAAACAAGGATCGGTATAGAAATAATTGCGTTGATTCTGACCAAAAAAGAAGACCAAAACCTTCAAGTGTGGCAATGTAAACAAATACAACACAGTAAAATATTAAATACCAAAAATATGCTCTATGAAGCGAGATAAAAGTAATCACGGAATTGAATACAGCCATGACTAGCATTAATGAAATCAGCATACCCCAGAAAATATAAATCTCCATCATGTAGGTTTCAAAACTACTCTGGGATAAAAGGGTCATTGGTATACTGGCTGTTCTGACATCTTCTTTTCTAACTAATATGTCCAGTTTCTTACCAGAATTAATTTCAAAAGCAAAAAACGAACCTGTAAATTTCTGACTTGGTTCTATCACCAGATCAGAGACCCCCAGACGCTTCTTTTTTATAAGCGTTTTACCATCAAACAAAAAGATATCAAGACGCTCTATAAGATTGTTTTGTATGACCAGAACAAATCTCTTGCTGTCCTGCGAAAACACGCCTGCCTGTACGGGCAATTTGTACCAAAATATGTTATCTGACAAGGCTTGAGATGCTTTGTAATTATCTTTCGAAAACAAGTCTTGAGAAATGATTTGATCGGCTCTTAAATCGTTGGTTTTGGGAATGATTGCCGTTTCAAGAGGAAAATTAATTGGTTGTTCAACAAAAACATCTGTCAGCAATATTTCTGTTGCACGAAGATATGTTGTCAATGTTGTTGCCAATCCGGCCAACAACAATATAAGAATTTTTAATAATATATTTTTCAATATATCTTCCTGATAATTATCCTTACAGCAAGATAAACCTAGTATATCCCAAAAACCAACATTGTATGATTAAATTTATCTATAAAGAAAATACAATATGTTTTGTCTAATCAAGAGGTTATATTTGCTGTTGAAGCGTTTATATACTGATCAATGAATTTTTCGGCTGATACAGCTTCGCCTGTTAGCAATCCCTGTACATTATCAATATTATATTGATGAAGCGTTTCGTATTCTTCAATCGTTTCAATCCCCTCAGCGACAGTTGTGGCATTTATTGATGCCGCCATTTGGATTATTGCTTTTACTATATTTTTATTTACAGAAGACTTATGAATATCCCTGATAAATGACATATCAATTTTAATGATATCAGCCTTGATTTGTTGCAAATATCGCATAGAGGAATACTCTTTTCCAAAATCATCTATAGCAACCTTGAATCCTATATCATGTAAATCCTGAATCACGCGCAAAAATTGAGTCTGATTTTCCATAGCTGCTGTTTCTGTCACTTCGAAAGTGATTATCGAAGGTGGAATTCGATAAGATTCAATCTTTTGTCTTATATAGGGAACTAATATGGCTTGTTGGATATCGATAGCAGATAAGTTGATTGAAAAATGATATTCCGATTTGTAAAGATTACGTTTTGAAATCCAGCTGAAACTTTTGTCTATCATCATCTTGGTAATTTCAATTACCACCCCGGATTCTTCTGCCAAGGGAATAAACAATTCAGGGCTGATCATGCCTTTTTCAGGGTGATTCCATCTTACCAGTATTTCACCTCCAACCAGATTGCTGTCGTGCATACTGTATTGCGGTTGAATATATATTTCCAGATCCTGATTTTTAACAGCCTTTCTCAAATCAAACAAAAGCTCCAGCTTGTCTTTCAGATCCTTGCCCTGTTCCTCTCTATAAACAGACCAACAGGTTTGTTTTGATTCAGCATTTAATAAAGCAAGTTGCGCATGCTGATAGCATGTTTCCGCTTTTTCAGTGTGCAGATTGCAAAAAGCAAAACCAATATTAAAATCAAATTTAATTTCAAATTTATTAAACTTTATCGGCTCAATGGTTGTTTGAGACAGGTCATAGGCAATATCTTCTAGTTTTTGTTTATTTTTATTAGCTAACAGCAGTATATGATCATTGGGCAATGCTATCATGTAACAGGGTTTTGAGCCCGGACCTGAAAAAGGTATTGACCAGTTAACAATCGATAACAACGATTCCAGACGATTGATCTGCATTTGATAGACATCTTCGGCAGCTTTTTTTTCCAGCAAGGTGAAAGAATCTCTAAAGCCGCTGGCTTTTATTAAAATTAGAACAGCTTTTCGTCTGGGTTTTATCATCTCCGGTAATTCTTGCAAAAAACGATTGATAAAAAATGAGTAATTAGGCTGGTTGGTTTGTGGGTCGGTAAATGCTCTGGACATGGCATTAGTAGCGGTATATTTTAATCGGTCTGCAAGCGCTATGGACAAGATCAGCAATTCGATTAGAACGCCGATAACAAAGCCGTTGATAGTGATAAAGTTGGCAGGGATATAATTGCTAAATGCCATTAGAGACAATATACCGCCCAAAAGAACAAAAAACCATGACAAGAGATAAAATCTGGCCGGGATAAATTTATTTTTATATGAAGTTAACGCCATGCTAAGGCAAAATAATAATGAAACACAATAATAGGTAATAAATACAGGTGCTAAAATGTTCTTCTCTATTACAAAAGTAAGAGGAATGCCAATAATCGCGCCATGCTTAATTAATTTTGCTTTTTCATAGTGCATTGGAGCCATTTTTTTGGCGTTTAAAAATACCAAAGCAAAGTTAATCATGATCCAGACTAATAGAAAATCCAGCTCCAGTAGGTGTCTGGTCAAACTCTGCTGAAATTGATCTGACCAAAGTAAAAATCCAAATCCATAGGTACCGGATAAATGCAGAAAAACAACCAGATAGAAGACCAGATACCAGACATAGGATTTATTCTGAACCAACATAAAAATTACTGTATTGTAAATTGCGATAATAATCAGCAGTCCAATGACAACTCCCCAGAACATATATTGATGTGATAAATATTTCTGGAATGGTTTTTCAGCATATAATTGCATTGGCAAAATCATTGCGCCGCCACTTTGCTTTCTGATCAATACCTCTAACGTTTGATTTTTTTCGTATGGAATTTCAAAAATCATACCTTGATAAAAAGATTCGCCTTGGGTTGTTGTATTCAAAACCCCCAGATTTTTTGTACTCACCAAACGCTTATTTTTAAAAAGAAAAACATCCAGATAGGAGATAGTGGGATTTTGGAATATAAGATAGGCGCTTGATTTACCATTGTTTGAAGATTGTGATTTGATAACAAGGCGGTGCCAGTATGTCTCTTTGCCTAATTCCTGAGAGTCGTTATACAGTTCTGAAGAAAATATTTCTGGCTTGTTAATAAGATAATAAACCGAGAATCTTTGGTTCTCCGGCTCTAGTAAGGTTGGTAAATCGTCTTTAATGCTGATTGAAGAAAATTTGTCATCAAGTAAGATTTCCTTTGCAGGCAGAGGAGCACACAGTAAGACTTGAAATAAAATACAAAAAAAACAAAACAGATGCAGCGGCGTTTTTTTCTTTTTCATTATTTATACCCTGTAATTGAATTCAACTATTCAAAATAGTAAATTCAATACAACACAAATTTTCAGGATAATAGCGATGCCACTACTAACAACTATCCTGTTTAGTCATTCATTTTAAAAGCTTCTCTGGTTAAGTTTACTACCTTGTTTCCCTTAACAACGACATTATCTTCAATTCTGATACCGCCATAGGGTTTAAGTCTATCAATCTTTTCCCAATTAAACGCATTGCAGTATGAGCCGGATTTATGTGGCCGCAGAAGCATCTCAATAAAGTATAGACCAGGTTCGATGGTAAATGCCATTCCGGCCTCAATTATTCGAGTTAACCGCAGAAATGGATGAGCATCTGGCGGACTTTTTATTACTCCCGTTTGATCGGCAAAATGCCCACCTACATCATGTACCTGAAGGCCAATAAAATGACCCAGTCCATGAGGGAAGAAAACATTGCTTAGTCCTGCTTCTACAATTGAATCTGCAGACATATCGAGTAGATCGAAGTCTTTCAGGATTTGAGCTATTCTCAAATGGGTTTCAATATGCAGATCAACATAACTTTTTCCGACTTCAATAGAATCAATACAAGCCAGTTGTGCTTTGTCCATTGCCTGAATGAGATCAGCAAATTCACCATCTGAATGGCTGTAAGTTCGTGTGATATCAGCATGATAGCCATTGACGGTTGCACCGGCATCAATCAGAAAAGAAAGATGCTTTTCAGGCATGTGAGACGAACTATCCATATAGTGCAAAATAGAAGCATGTTCATTTAAACACACAATATTGCCATAGGGTAATTCATGTTCAAGCACGCCTAATGATTCAAGATAGGCAAGATGGATCTGTTGTTCGGATTTCTTTTCCCTAAAAGCATTTTCAGCTGCTTTATGCGCTTTGGCAGCTAATAGATTAGCTTGTTGGATACACGCAATTTCATAATCACTTTTATAAGCCCTTTGCCAATATATTTCATTGATCAACTTTTCGGGATTATGAGATGATTTGGAGAATCGAGTTGTTACCGAATTTTGTCCACCAAGAATAGCCAGTTTGCCATCATCTTTTGGCAAATGTTCAGCTATTTGAGCTTGTTCAGACACAACAACCAAATCAAAATGCTCAACCCAATATCCGGCTGGATCCGAAGGAGGCGTGTGCCAGTAATCAGCAGGTTGATAATAAACCAGCTTTGGTTTTCCAGATAATCCAATTATCAGATAACTGAAAGGTAAACCAGTCAAGGGCACATAGGTTCTAAAGAAAAAGCTGGATTTGAAAGGATAATCCATATCATCAAGATAAATCCCAACAGGTTCTCCTGAAGGAATCAACAAGGTGTCATAGCCATTTTTTTGCATTAAACCACGATGATTTGCCAGCAAATTTTCGAGATGCTCTGAATATAAGGCTGCCATGTTCATATTAAATATCCTTCAGTATTTATTCACGGGTAACTTGAGACTAGTTTGCACTTTTTGCTTCAAACGCACGACGTTTTTCAACAGCCATTGGCGTAATTTCTTCGTTTAACCCTTTGCAAAGTCCAAGTAGAAAATAAACTTCCGCCATCATAAAAAATGGGCCTATCATCAATTGATTTAAATCATCCACAAAAGCAGGTTTTGCCTTTTCATAGTAATGTCCGATAAATTGAAATACCCAGCCGATAACAAAAACAAGAATTGCAATCCAGTGGCCATTGTCATATCCGGAAATAATTTCAGCACAATAAACCATGGGCAAAATAAACAGAGTAATACCAATAGCCAGGCGCCAATGCAAAATAAAATAATAAATAATAGCAATGGAAAAAAAAGCTTTGGCCAAAGTTAATTTATAGCCAGCCTCGGAAACCGGTATTTGCACTGAAACCAGACTCATTAATACCGCAATTGCCCACATGATCAAGGGAATGCCTACAAAATGAGTGGTAATATTTTTTCTGTTTAAATGAACGCTTTTGTAGGTGGAAAGTTGTTCTTGTGCGCTTTTCATAGCTTACCTCTAATATTATTAAACTCTGCTTTATTAACCGGCCTAATCATGACAAGTTCGCAAGATATTGTAAAGTGGCAGTACGGACTTTATTCACACATATATATTTTGCATAGAATTGACGGATAAATTCCCTTATTCCAAATTCAAACAAGTGTTTAAATTTTCGATTTTCCTGCTATAATGATGAGCTGTACGAACATAAAATTCCTTTTTGTCATTCTGTATAATTTGTTTTCCAAAATGACACCCAACATCGGAGTAACCCATGATTTATGACGGTCAATCACTGCGCTGTCAAATGCTGGACAATGGCATTGCTGAAGTGATATTTGATAATAAAAACGAGTCTGTAAACAAGTTTGATGCCACGACAATGAAAGAGTGGCAAGAAGTAATTGATCTACTTAACAAGACTGATGGTATTAAAGGTGCGCTAACGACCAGTGCCAAGTCTGTTTTTATTGTTGGTGCAGACATTACTGAATTTTTGTCTATGTTTGCCAACCCCAGAGAACAAATGATTGCCTGGTGTGCCGAAGCTGGCGCAGTTTTTTCTAGCAATGAAGACCTACCTTTCCCGACTGTTGTTGCTATTGATGGCTTTGCTTTGGGTGGTGGTTTTGAAATGGCGTTAACTTGTGATTATCGCGTTGCTTCTACAAATGGTATGGTAGGTTTGCCTGAAACACAGTTGGGATTAATTCCAGGTTTTGGCGGAACTATCAGATTACCAAGAGTGATTGGTAGTGATAATGCAATTGAGTGGATTGCCACAGCCAAGCCTCAAAAAGCGCCAGCGGCTCTAAAAACAGGTGCCATAGACGCAGTCACTTCACCAGAAGATTTACGCACAGTTGCTATACAAATGCTACAAGATGCCATTGATGGCAAGTTAGACTGGAAAGCAAAAAGACAGGAAAAACTCGATCCATTAAAACTTAACAAGTTGGAAAGTACAATGGCATTTAATGTCGCCAAGGGTGTGGTGGGTGCAAAGGCACTGCCTAATTACCCGGCTCCAATGGAAGCTATTCGAGTGATTGAAGAAACTGCTCAAATGGGTCGTGATGATGCATTGAAAGAAGAGCATGTTGGTTTTGTTAATGTTTGTCAAACTTCGCAAGCCAGCGCCATGGTACAAATATTCCTTAATGATCAGTTGCTCAAGAAAAAAGCCAAGGCTGCCGCCAAAGCTGCCAGTAAAAAAGTAGCATCCGCAGCCGTATTAGGTGCTGGAATTATGGGTGGCGGTATTGCGTATCAATCGGCATCCAAGGGTATTCCGGTTGTAATGAAAGATATTAACCAGCCAGCACTTGATTTGGGAATGGGTGAAGCCATCAAGATCCTTAACAAAGGCGTACAATTAGGCAAGCTCAGTGCTGAAAAAATGGCCAAAGTTGTAGCGACTATTACACCAACGCTTGATTATTCAGCCGTTGCTCATTCTGATATTGTGGTTGAAGCGGTTGTTGAGAATCCAAGAATCAAAGATATCGTATTACAGGAAGTTGAAGGAATTATTAGTGATGATGCTATTTTGACATCCAATACTTCAACCATTTCTATTGATCTACTGGCGACTAACCTGAAAAGACCTGAGCAATTTTGTGGCATGCACTTTTTTAATCCGGTTCACAAAATGCCATTGGTAGAAGTTATTCAAGGCAGTAAATCTTCAGAACAAACCGTGGCAGCAACGGTTGCCTATGCGACAGCAATGGGTAAGTCTGCTGTTGTCGTTAAGGATTGTCCCGGGTTCTACGTTAATCGTGTGTTATTTCCTTACTTCAGAGGCTTTAGTCTGCTACTTAATGATGGTGCTGATTTCCGTCAAATTGATAAGGTGATGACCAAATTTGGCTGGCCAATGGGGCCTGCCTATTTGTTGGATGTTGTCGGTATTGATACTTCATATCATTGTGAAGATGTGTTGGCAGATGGTTATCCGGATAGAATGAGCAAGCTGGATGGCAATGTGGTTGAAACCTTGTTTAAAGCTGACAAATATGGTCAAAAGTCTGGTAGCGGATTTTACAACTATTCCATTGACAAAAAAGGCAAGCCGAAAAAAGAGTTCGATGAAGCTGTTTTTGATTTGGTTGGTACGCCTTCAAAAGAATTTGATGATCAGGAAATTGTTGAACGCATGATGATCCCTTTGATCTTTGAGGTTGTACGCTGCCTTGATGAAGGTATTGTTGATAGCGCTGCCGAGTGTGATATGGCTTTGATTTATGGCATTGGTTTCCCGCCCTTTAGAGGTGGAGCATTGAAATATGCTGATGAAATTGGTTTGGCCAATCTGGTGAAACTGGCAGAAAAATACCAGCATTTGGGTGCTGCTTACGAGATTCCGCAAAGGGTTGCCTCAATGGTTGCCAATAATGAATCTTTTTATAACGTTTAATACCGCTGATTTGGAGAGATGAAAATGAAAGAAGTCGTCATAGTTGATGCATTAAGAACGCCAATGGGCCGTTCAAAGGGCGGTATGTTCAGAAACGTTAGAGCTGAAACATTAAGTGCGCACCTGATACAAGCCATGTTGGATCGTAACCCTTCTGTTGATCCGGCTGAAGTTGAAGATGTGATTTGGGGCTGTGTTCAGCAAACACTGGAGCAAGGTTTCAATATTGCCAGAAATGCTGCCTTGATGACCAGTTTGCCGCATACTGTTGCAGCGCTAACTGTGAACCGTTTGTGTGGATCTTCCATGCAAGCCATTCATACCGCTACTCAAGCCATCCAAACCAACAATGGCGATATTTTTATTGTTGGTGGGGTTGAGCACATGGGACATGTACCGATGAATCATGGTGTTGATTTTGCACCACAAATTGCCAAGCATTCGGCAAAAGGCTCTGGCATGATGGGCTTGACTGCAGAATTATTGGGCAAACTGCATGGTATTGATCGCAAGACTCAGGATGAATTCGCTGCACGTTCTCATCAACGCGCGCATCAGGCTACTGTCAGTGGTGCTTTTGCAGCTGAAATTTTGCCAACCGAAGGACATGATACCGCTGGTGCATTAAAGTTGTTTGATTATGATGAAGTTATTCGTCCGGAAACCAGTGTAGAAACATTATCAAACTTACGGCCAGTATTTGATCCAAGAGGAACTGTTACCGCTGGTAATGCTTCTGCCATTTCTGATGGTGGATCAGTTATGTTGATCATGAGTGCCGATAAAGCCAAAGCCTTAGGTTTAAAGCCATTGGCGAAGGTTAGAGGAATGGCCGTTGCTGGTTGCGATCCGGCAATTATGGGTTATGGACCTGTTCCTGCTGTTAATAAGGCACTTAAACGTGCCGGGTTATCAACTCAGGATATTGATTTGTGGGAACTCAATGAAGCTTTTGCTGCTCAATCCTTACCCGTATTAAAAGATCTGGGTTTGCTTGATGACATGGATGAAAAGGTTAATCTTAATGGTGGAGCCATCGCATTGGGTCATCCTTTAGGATGTTCCGGCACCAGAATTAGCGGCACATTGCTAAGATTAATGGAAAGCAAAGATGCAACATTGGGCGTATCCACCATGTGTATCGGGCTTGGGCAAGGCATTGCTACAGTTTTTGAAAAAGTATAAATGATTCATAAGGCGGTTAAATAACCGCCTTTTTTATGCAACTGGTAGAATTTGCTAAATAGCTATTGTGCATTAAGATATATTCCATTCATTTTTTATGCTATTTTATTGATAGCAAAATACAATTAATAAAAAGATTAAACCTTTTGTAATATATAAGCAGCTATAACCACCTGCCAAGGATTCGGTATAATAACAAGTTATGCTGTTTTTTTGGGGTAGAACAATGAGTCAGAAAACGGCTATATTGATCTGTGGTTTTTCCAATTGGGGAAAAAATACAGTTATTCAAAATCTCTTTGGTAAAACACGATTTGCCAAAACCACCGATCATAAACTTCATAGCAAACCTTTTTCCGTTATTCAATACGAAAACAAATGCGAGGAAGATTTTCTGGCAACCATTTCTGATATAGTCAACAGTTCTCCCAATAGAGGTAAAAATATTATCGCTGCTATTCAGCCAACTAAGGAAGATTCTAATAACTCATCAAAAATAATCCAGACAGCATTTAAAGATTACAATGTTCATATTATCTATCTGGTCAACAAATGGGATGGTACTGCTCAACTTATTATTTCTAACATCATGAAATTTTATGGCAACAGCAAGATTAAGCATATTCCAATCACTGCAACCAGTTTAATAGCAAGACAAAAAGAAGTTGATAATGCCGTCAAATCAATTGTTGAGAAAATATAGCTGGATTTGAAATCTTGAATTTTAAATTATTTTCAAGCATGTTATTCTTTACAAAATCAATAACAAACAGGAATTGATAATGGACAACCACTGCATAAGTTGTAAAAGGGAAATTACACTAGGTCAAAAGCAGTGTCCTTTTTGTAATGCGCCTCAAAATTATTTTCTTTACTATCTGAAGGATATTTCTGCCTTTTTGGTGCTCATGATTATTGGCGGGACTGTCGGTTATAAGGTATTGGAAAATCGATTTGCCGGTCAGATTGATGAGCAAATTTCTTCTTATGAAGTCAGGATTGAACAATCTAATCAGCAAATAAACGATCTCCAGACACAATTACAATCAGCTCAGGAAAAAATAAAAGCCATTGAGGAAAGTTCTGCGCAAACCAGTGGTGCAGTTGAAGAAGAAAAAGCCAAGTTAGCAGAAGCAGAAGAAAGAGCGACCAAAGCAGAACAGAGAGCGGGCTGGTTAAGTCGTGAAAACAGTCGTCTAAAATCTGAAATGCAATCTCTGACAACAAAAATTATTGAGTTACAACAAAGGCGGCCAGCAACACCTGTAGCTCAACCAGCGGCACCAATTCAATCATCTGAAGAAACGCAACAGAATGATACTCAACAATAGAATAATGAAATTTGATGATTGAAGTTGATATTGATAATTGGGAAAGAAAGCAGCATTTTGAGTTCTTTCGTCGAATGGACAACCCGCTCTACAATATCTGCTTCGATCTGGATATTTCAGAACTGCTACCTTTTATTAAACAACATCATTTATCCTTAAATCATACGATGGTATTTTTATCGATTAAGGCGGCCAATCAGACTGAAAATTTTCGTTATCGTTTAAGAGATGACAAGGTTGTTTTACACGACAAGCTAACCCCTTCTTTTACTTCTATATCCAAAGAAACCAATCTGTTTAGGTACATCACTGTAGAATTTGTTGATGATGTTTTTCAGTTTAATGAAAATGCTGAGCAAATAGTTAAAAAGCAAACAGAATACTTTCCAACAGAAAATAATCACCGAGACGACTTTATCTATTTCTCATCTATTCCCTGGATTTCTTTTACCGGACTGGATCATGCAACTGATACAAAGAATGTTGATTCTGTGCCAAGGATTATGTGGGGGAAGTTTTATCAAAAAGAAAACAGAACGGTTATTCCCTACAACCTGCAAGTCAACCACTGCTTTATTGATGGATATCATTTGGGGTTGTTTAAGGAAAGGCTGGATTTGGAAATCAAATCACTGACAAGTTAAAAATACATTAATCCAGCCCTGGTTTAGGAAAGTAAAAAGTGTTTACTTTTGTTTTTTCTGCTTATGTTGTTTGATTTCTTCTTCACTCAACCCCAAAAATCTGGCGGCATTGTTATAAAAGATATCTTCCTTTTGTTGCAGGGTTAAAAAGCTGGCCGAATTAACTGCTTTAACGGCAGCTGAAATAGTTTCAGGCCATACCATCTGATCAGTGGCAAACATAATACGTTTACCATATCCAGCATCCACCAAACCCTTTAGATAACGATGAACCTCTTCTTTCGGCAAAGCCCAATTTATTGCGCCCATCTCAACATAAACCTGAGGGTGTGCGTACATAAGCGCCTTTAACTCATCAAGATAAGGCCATGCAGCATGCATGATGTAGATTTTCATATTGGGATGTTTAATCAAAACTTCTTCAAGCTGAAGCGGGTTAGCATTACGAGCTCTAATATCTGGATCCATGATATAAGGGCCTCCAGGTGGCCCACCTGGCATTAAATGGTATCCAACAGGTATTTGTAACTCTTCTGCAAGCGCAAAATAGGGTTCCATTGATTCATCATTTGCTAAAATTCCATCATAAAAGGGAGTCAACTCAGCCATCACTTCAAGATTGCCATTTTCATAAAGCTGCGCGAGTTCTTCAATTGTGTGGGTTTCATCATTAGCAATGATAACTTTATCAGAATGAGTATTTTTCCATAATTCCCCGCTGGTTATAACGGCTTTGACGATATTATTTTTGGCCATTTGGTCAAAGGTTTCAGACTTGTGTTTTTCCGGGTCTTTTGAAGCAGTGAAAACATCACCGTTGGGTAATGGTGGCGTAGTAAGACCAAACCTTGGTTCAGCTTCAGTATAGGCATGAAGATGCATATCAATAATTGGGCCAGTATAAATTTGATTGCTGTTTTCAAGCTGTGGCGGACTTGCGTCTGAACAGGCCAGTAATAGTGAAAAAATAAATATCGATGGGAAAAGATTTTTCATGTTGGTTCCTCCGTGAAAATTTTGCTTCTTATAACTCCTGTTGAAAGATAACTGCTTGTTGAAGCAAAGGATTATATAGATGATGTTATTGGGTGGTCAATTTATAAACACCAGATATTCATTTTCAATTCAGTTCTGGTTCATGATTAATGAACTAAATTACTTTTGGTTATGTCGTACTAAATTAATACAATACAAAAGGAGTTATTATGAAAAATAAATTATTGGTTATTACTTCGTTGGCCGTTGCATTCAGTTCAGCCATTTCAGCTGAAGAATATCAAACTTTTACTTCATTGAATTATTCAAATGTTGAGTTTTTTAATCAAACCTATGAAAGCTATTCTTTAGCAGCAACTCATTATTTTGATCCCAAGGTTTCTTTAGGTCCGCTGGTTGAATTTGAATATATTAATACCACCAGCAATATTTCAGCTTTTACGTATCATTCTGATTTTATAGATGTAAACGCACTGAGTGCTGAATTCTTTGGGGATAATTTTTTCATTGGACTTTCGTATGAAAAAAGAGAAACAGATTTTTTTAGAACTGAAGATGATTTTGATATTGATTTTTTGGGGTATAGCTTTAACAAAAATATACAATTGATTGTTTCTGAAAGAGCAATTGTACCTGGAGCCGGATCTCTATACGGAATAAAATATAATCATGACTTGGAAGGTAACGATTATTTAGGGTTAAATGTTGGACTAAACGATGGCATTTTTCAGTTACAAACCACATACTTCGCAGATTTAGGTGATGATCATTATTTGAAATTAGGCGCGCAATATTTTTCCAGAAAAGATCTGGGTCAATATTATGGGGCTGTCAACGCCAGTTATTATTTCAGTAAAATGACATCATTGTCATTAGCATATGACAAGACGAAAGATTATTCAGTCGGGCTCAGACATTTCTTCAACAATAATTTCTCTACCAATATTAGTTATGGTAGTAATAGAGATTTTTCTGATCTTAAAGAATACCAACTAGGGTTAGCTTACTGGTTCTAAAAAGCATTCTATTTCTGACATTATATTAATCAAATTTGTATAATGGTCTCCAATATCTTGTGGAGGCCTCTATATGCAAATCACGTTAAACACGCAAAACTTGCAAATCAACAAAATCCATCATATTAATTTTATCGTAAAAGATCTTGAAGAGGCTGTTATTAAATATAAAAAGCTGTTGGGCGGCTGTGAATTTATTATTGATGATTTACCCCAGCGTAAAGTTAAAACCGCAAGAACCCTGATTGGTGAACAATGGTTCGTTTTGGTTCAGCCCACATCTGATACAGGCATTCCTGCCGAGCATTTAAAGGAACATGGAGAAGGCTTTTTTCTACTCTCTTTTGCTGTTGATGATTTAGAGGCTAATACGAAAAGACTGGAAAAGGAAGGATTTACAATGACTGCACATCAACCAAGAAAAGGTCTGGAAAACTGGCATATCCGGGATGTGGATTCAAAACAGACTAATAATGCTCAAATTCAATTTTGTCAGGAGATTGATTAATTGATTAATTGCTTAATTATCTGGGTTACTAGAACTATCTTTGATTGACTCTTTCTGTTGCTTACCGGATAAAACATCATTGAACATATCAGCAATATGTTCTGATCCAAAAGTAGAAAGGTGATCATCATCCCGATATAAAGGCATACCATCCAAAACCACCTGACAATATTGTTCATTGCAGAGATATGAAGCAGGCTCTACAAAAGTTATCGGCATGATACTTTTTATCTGATCGTAAATCGGATTCATTTTTTCAATTCGTTGATGATATTCATTAACCGTCGGTGAAATTAAATGATTGGCATCTCTATCGGTTAATCCAGAAATCATAAAAACAGTTGGTACATCATAGCCAACTTCAGGTACCTGATTGACAATAACCACCTTCTTACCCAGTTGTTTGAGAGCATTAATGGTTCGGATAAATCCGGCTTCCACCATTTGAGCGTTAGTCTGTTCGACATCTTGATTTCCGGTATCAATATAGGAAATCGGAATGCCCGACTCGTGTTTAAAACGATCACCATTAACGGCCAGACTCCAGCGTGCTGCAAGAATCACAGTTGTGATCTCATTATTATCAGCAATAAATTCCAGTACGGTTTGATTAAATTGAACACATCTGGGTTTATCCGGTCTTTCCAGTAACAATAAAGGCGGGCATGCTGATTGTGTGGCAATCTTTCCGCTAACATTTAAATTTTTCGCGCTAAAATCAACGGATGAGGCAATGGCTCTGGCATGAGAATCTCCCCAGAGAATAAAGCTGGTTTCTCTATTCTCAACACCCATATCACATAGAGATTCATTATTTTTTATTCTTTTTACAACGCCCTCACAATCATCCCAATGCTCCCATTGGGCATCTTTAATATCAAAAGGTTGAGATGTAATTCTGGCAACCCGATCTGGATAGCCTCTGTTTGCTATAAGGGCAGCACCACAAATAAATAAGATACCTGTTGTCCATCCAGCAGCTTTGAGTAAAGGGCGCTTTTCTTTAAAAAGTTGTTTTTTTCTAAAAGGTGTTTCAACAAATTTCCATGAAAGAATAGATAAAACGAAAGTTAGTCCTATCATCATGGCCATAACTATATGAGAAGGCTCATGAATAGTAATTACTTTGGTATAAACGATTACTGGCCAATGCCATAAATATAAGGAATAGGAGATCAAACCAACAAACACCATCGGCTTAATACTCAATAGACGATAAACAACTGATTGCCCGCCACTGCCTGCATGGATGATCAAGGCAGTTCCTAATACCGGTAAAATGGCGGCATAGCCCGGAAATGCTGTGTCACCGGTAAACGCAAAAATACTGTAGAGAATCATGGCTAAACCAATGATTGAATTGATCTCTCTAATGGTTTTTGACTTTGGTGCAGGAATAGCATTTATTGCCAATAGGCTGCCAACAAACAATTCCCATGCTCTTGTATGTAACCAGTAAAATGCACCGGAAGGATTGCTTTCTGTCAAAAATATACTGGCAATCAAGGACAATAAAGTGAGTGATAAAATCCATCTGAGATAATGCCTGGTATCAACTTTTGCAATCAAAATCAAAAGCCAGGGAAAGAAAATATAATACTGTTCTTCGATTGCCAGTGACCAGGTATGTAACAGTGGTTTTAATTCTGCAGCGGTATCAAAATATCCTGCCTCGGAATAGAACAATAAATTTGAAACAAATAACGCAGTTGAAATAGCACTTTGACCCAAATCAATCACACTTTTAGGGCTTAACAGAATTGAACCAAAAATAAGAGTGAAAAACACCATTACCGTTAATGCTGGTAAAATTCTACGAAAACGCCTTTCATAAAAGCGGGAAATGGAAAAATTATCGTCCTGAATTTCTCTGACAATAATTGTGGTGATCAGATAACCGGAAATAACGAAGAAAACATCAACCCCCACATATCCGCCACTAAAGATAGAAAGCCCGGAATGGAAGAACACAACAGATAATACGGCAATGGCTCTTAGGCCATCAATATCGGAACGGTATTTGGGAGTCATTAAACAATCACATTCATTTATCAAACAACATCAACTAATGCATGTTAGCATCTATTGCGAAATTATATTACATCTTGCCACAATTCCCTATTTTAGAAATAGAACTGAATAGCATATTTGATAAATCATTAATTAATTTAATCGTGTTTTTGTTATACTTCGAGCACTTGATGATTAACGGATTGTGTCGAATTCACACCCAAAGATACTTTATGCACCAATTGCACAACAAAAACTTTATCTACACGGTAACAACAGGTCGAAGTGGTTCTAATTTTATTAAAGAAGTTTTTGCCTGCCTGCCTGATACAGTCAGTTTACATGAGCCCAAGCCCCGTTATGATCGAATTATGCGAGCGGTACAAACACATCCACATGTAGCCAGACAATTTCTGATTGAAAAAAAATTGCCTTCGATTAAAAAGGTGTTAGGTAGTAAAACAAACTATTTTGAAACTAGTCATTTATTTGCCAAAGGTTTTCTTGAACACTGGTTAAATATCGAAGATTTGCCAGTTCCTAATCTGATTTGTTTAAATCGCTCTCATCGTGATGTCAGTTTAAGTTTTACCCGGCTAAACAGCATACCAGGTCGCAGTATTAATGGTTTAACCTACCTTCTATCTCCTCTGGATCCAAATAATCTGACCAGCATAAAAGGGTTGAAATCAGCTAGCGATGAAAAATATAGCGATTATCAATTTAACTATTGGTATTGTCTTGAAATGGAAGCGAGAAAAAAATATTACGCTGATTTGATTCAAGGCAAAGGTGGTGTTGCAGTAAATGTTAGTGTGAAAGATCTTAAAGTGCTGTCAGCATTTAATGATTTTTGCGATCAACTTCATCTTCCTCGACTGGGTTTTTGGGGTAGAAAGCGTTTTGATAAAATGACTCGGACTGTAGTAAATGCAAAATCTGCTAAAAAAAGAGATTTGGATTTTAGCGAAGAGCAGCTTGATAAGTGGGAATCTGAAATCAAAGACAATCTGGTAAGCAGGGTGTAAATGGTATGAGTGGCTTGAATAATAAATTGAAGGTCAGTGTCATATTCACCACTTATAATGCCCATGAGTGGTTGGAAAAAGTGTTGTGGGGTTACAGTGTTCAAACTTACCCGGACTTTGAGATTGTGATTGCTGACGACGGTTCTGATGAACGCACAAAAGCTGTGATTGAAAAAATAAAAAAAGAAACCGGGTTATCCATTCAACATGTCTGGCATCCAGATGATGGTTTTAAAAAGTGCGAAATATTAAATCGCGCGATTTTAACGGCAAAAAATGAATATCTGATTTTTTCGGATGGTGATTGTATTCCGCGAAATGATTTTGTCGCAGAACACATTTTACATGCCAAAGAAGGATTGTACCTGACTGGCAGCTGTATTCGCTTGCCAATGTCCACCAGTGAAACTATTGATAAAGATGATATCCTGACCAATCGTTGTTTTAACTGGAAATGGTTAACTGACCATGGTTTGCCAACCAAACGCAAAAATATCAAATTAAAAGCCAAAAAAAGGTGGGCTGGTCTACTTAACTTTATTACGCCAGCACGAACCAACTTTACCGGTGGCAATGCCTCAGCATGGAAAAAGGATATTTTGGCAGTTAACGGTTTTGATCAAAGAATGCAGTGGGGTGGCCTTGACCGTGAAATTGGCGTTCGGCTAAAGAATCTTGGGATTAAAGGCAAGCATGTACGCTATAACGCACACATTATTCATCTGGAGCATGCCAGAGGTTATAAAGATCCTGAAATGGTTGCACGTAACAAGGCACTGCGTATTGCCAATGCAAAAAATAAAGTAATCAAAACAGAGTACGGGATAAATTTGATATTGGATGAACAGAAGTAACTAACTATTCATCCTGATCGAGGTTGGCCTGCTTTTCTCGATATTCATTCTGAACCTGACGAATTTTACTACGTACTTTTGCACGCTTCGAGTCAGGTTTGTATCGCCCTTTGAAAATATGGCGAATTTGATAAACACCGGGGACATCAACAGGAATTCCACGAGTACCTAATAGCCATCGAAAAGCACGATCTTCATAGCATTTACACCAGGTATCTGATGGTGTTTGATACAATGAAAGTCCGTCACAGTAGCCAATTGCTCTGGCAACATCACCATGAACAATCTGGAATGCACCCTTGGCTCTATCTCTGGAATAAAGCGTAAAATCCTTATCCTCTATATCAACCAATTGAGGTTTACTGCCCATTTGTAACATGGGGTCATCTTCTGCCAGCATAGGTGTTGTTCTTTCCTGACGAGGAAATAGCAAAGATTCTTGTCGGCCCTGAAGTTCGTCCGCAAGCGTATCGAGACAGTCTTTATGGAAAATAATATCGCAGTCGGTAAACCATAGCCAATCAGCCCTGGAATTTTTTGAGGCCATGTTACGCCCAATGCCTCGACGAAACAGTAAAGGTTTTTCCAAAGCTACAAAATTCCAGGTTACGTTTTTAACCTTTTTCTTGCCAATAAATTTTATTAATTCAGCGGTTCTTTTATCTTCTTCTGAATAGAAAACCGTCACAATCAGAGATAGTTTTGTTGGCGGGTAATTCACAAATGAACTTAATTGATAGGCCAGCATATTACCGTAATTCCAGCAATGGCTGACAATTTCGAGAACCAAATCACCATCAGCTTTCTTTCTATCTTTTTCGGCAGGAATGGGATCACGAAACCAACTAGCTGGAAATAGATTGCTGGCTGCGGCTCTAAAGAAATAGCCTAGCAAAAAATCATACCATCGCTGTGGATAAAGTTTTGTCGGTTTCATGTTATTGATGCTGAATAATGTAATATTAAAAGCGCGATTCTAGCATATTACTTAAATGTTCAGTAGAAATGCAATGATTCTCTTGATTCATTTTGTGATCAGATAAGAAAAGTAGAGGCAATATAAAGCAATTTCAGGTAATTTTTAGTTAATTTTATTACGAATCGCAACAAATTGGTCATAGTTTTCTAAAAACAAATCAACAAGGGTTGGATCAAATCTTGAGGCTCTATGCTCTTTAATATAATCGCAAATAGCATCATCTTTCCATGCTTCCTTATAATATCGATTTGAGCTTAGCGCATCAAAGACATCTGACAAAGATGTGATTCTTCCATACAGATGTATTTCTTCCTGTTTTTTTCCTTGAGGATAGCCCGAACCATCCCAGCATTCATGGTGATCAAGTGCAATAAGAGAGGCTGTTTGCAAAACTTTCATTGGAGAATTTTTAAGCATTTCATAGCCTAAAATAGCATGGCTATTCATGATCTCTCTTTCGATTGGTGTTAAATTGTCAGCTTTGGTTAGAATTTCTTCGGGAATGCCGATTTTGCCAATATCATGTAAAGGCGAAGCCTTTTTTACCATTTCTGCTTCTATTTCAGAAGCACCATAAAGTTTGGCTAAAAGTCTGGAATATTCAGCAACACGCTGCATATGAGCATTGGTTTCTTTGCAACAAATACTTGATATTGCTTCAATAGCAGCATCAATGTTCTGTTCGGGATCTTTAAGATCCAACAATATTTGCCTTAGTTTGTCAGCGGCTGTTTCTACAGTAACCTCGTCATACTTAAACATATACATTGCCTTTATTATATTCGCTTAGTTGTTATATTAATTTAGGGCAACTTACTCCATTTAACTGCCTTTGAAATCATGCAAATCACCTTATCATTTTTTATTGAGCAAAACATGAATGTTTATAAAAATATCTCATGTTTAAGATTAAAATGAGATTCCTGTCATATTTAATTTAAAAAGGCTTATAACCTTTCGCAACTGTTTGTTATACCTTCGGTGAAAAGAAAAACAGATAAAAGAAGCACTGGCATTTAATGAAGCAAATTCGTCAATTTTTCTTGAGTTACAGATTTGTTATCGTAAAACTTATCATCAAGATCAAAGCTCATTGGAGTGTTCCAGTGAGCGCTATTTCTTTGCACGAGGATGCGCTTCATCGTACACACTGGCCAATTTTTGAAAATCAAGATGAGTGTAGATTTGAGTTGTAGAGATATTGGAATGTCCTAACAATTCCTGAACGGCTCTCAGGTCGCCTGAAGATTCAAGCAAATGACTCGCACAAGAATGGCGAAAGCGGTGAGGATGAATGCGCCCATTAATGCCCGCTTTTTTACCCCAATAGGACATTCTGTGTTGAATAGTTCTTGGTGACAATCTTGCCTTTTGCTCCGAAATAAACAGCGCCTCTGTGTTATAACCGTTTAACCATACATGCCTGATCTCAAGCCAGTTTTTAATTGCAGTTAATGCTTTTTGGCCTACAGGAACAATTCTGCTTTTATTGCCTTTACCTAAGACTCTTATTTGCCTTGATTTAAAATCGATATCCGGGCAATCAAGTCGGACTAATTCTGCAAGACGTAAACCACTGGAGTAGAATAGTTCTGCAATAGCTTTATCCCTGATACCAATATCTTCACCCTCATCAATTTCATCAAGGAGCAGGAACAGTTGTTCAATTTCTATAGTTTTTGGTAATCGCTTACCCGCTTTGGGTGACTTGATACCCTTTGCGGGGTTGATTTTAGCCATATTATTTTCAATTAAAAAAACAAAAAAACTTCTTATAGAGGAAAGTAAAAGGGCAAGTGACTTTGCAGAAAGTCCTTGCCGATGACATTTGGCAATAAACTGTCTAACATCCTGAGTTTTTAAGTAGCTCCATTTTTCTATCGAGTTTTCATGGACATAGTGGAGCAACTTGGCCAATTGGCGCTGATAATTTGACTGGGTTAATTGAGAATAATTTTTTTGTTCTACAAGCTGCTTGAGGAAGCTTTCAACAGGGGAGGTTAAGCCTTCAGGATAATTTGTAGAATTGTTATCTTCAGCTTCCATGATATGCTGTTTTAAGTCACCTTTTTATACGTGTCAGTGAGATGTTCAACCAGTTTTGCAATGAGTTCAACAAACAAGGTTCCCATATGCGGCTCAAAGCGATCAACTTCCTTACTGGCTAATGCCAAAAGTCCACTTTCACATTTGTCGCCCAATGGAACCAAAGCAAAGGATTGAAGGTCTCTGCCCATATCACCGAATAGTTTAACTTTAACTTCAGAACCCAGTCGGCCACATAAAGTCTGATTATCCGGGAAATGACAATTTAGCATGGCTTTAATGTCTTTTGCATCTGAAACGATTTGCGCTGGAGCTGAGGCGGATTTATATTCACCCACTAACACAAGCGCTGCGCCGTCCAGATCAAAATCCTTTTTCAAAGCATTGATTATCTTTGCGCTCAATTCTTTTAGTGATTTTGCTTCAAGAATATCCAACATAAATTGATTACATCTTAGTAATAGTTCTTCATTGTTGTGAGCAGACCGGAGCATTTCTATCAGTTGTCCCTGAAGCGACTGATTGCGTTCTCTTAGAACCTTGATCTGATGTTCAACCAGAGATGATATAGTGGAATCGTTAGTAGAAAATTCCATGTGTGCGAGCAACTGCGGGTTATTCTTTAAAAAATCTGGATGATTTGCCAAATAATCTTTGACTTGTGCTTCATCCATTAGCTGCTTGATTTTGTTTTTTCTGACTTCTTCCAGTAGTTGCGGATTTGATATTTTCATAGTTCTATATACCCCTGATAAACTAATTCGGCTGGTCCCATCATTTTAAGAATTTCTCCCCTGCCATTCCATTCTATATGTAAATGGCCGCCTGGCAAATAAACTTTAACCCTTTTATCGGTTTTGTTTTGAATATTGGCAATAACCGCACTGGCGCATGCCCCACTTCCACAAGCCAATGTTTCTCCTACGCCACGCTCAAAAACCCTCAATCTGATTTCATCTCTTGCAACAATTTGCATGAAATTAATGTTAGCACCTTGCGGAAATAATTGATGTCTCTCTAATTGGCTTCCAATACCCTGAACATCAGCTTTTTGTACATCATCAACAGTGATGACACAATGGGGATTGCCCATGGAAACAGCACCAAATGAAAGGGATTTGTTTTGAATTTCAATCTGATAACTTTCTGCCTCCTCCGACTGGTTCAGGGGCACATCGTGAGGCTCCAGCTTTGGTACACCCATTTCAACACTAACCAGACCATTACGCAAAATATGAAGATTCATTAATCCGTTGATAGTACTAACACGAATTTTATTTTTCCATGTCAGCCCCAAATGTCTAACAAATCTTGCCAGACATCGCGCTCCGTTTCCGCATTGTTCAACTTCTCTGCCATCAGCGTTAAAAATGCGATAATGAAAATCCACATCTGGTTGCTGAGGTGGCTCAACAAGCAATAGTTGGTCAAAGCCGACACCGCGATTGCGGTCAGCCAGTTTTTTTATCTGGCCTTCACTAAAAAAGATTTGTTGTGAAACGCCATCCACAACCATAAAGTCGTTACCTAGCCCATGCATCTTGGCGAAACCTAACATCATAACTGCTCACCTTTTTGAGCAGATTTACCTTTGAGTGATATGGTTTTGTTCGTAGGAGTGTCGATTGATAAAGGGATATCAGAATTCGTATTATCTGACTTGTTATCTTTCATTGTTTTGATGTGAGGATCATCCTCAATAATCAAATCACCTTTTTGACCACAGGAAAACAACAATACAGCGGATAGTAATATTAAACTTTTAAATTTTTTCATTTAAGCTGAATAAAAAATTAGCATTGCTTCATTCTCAACAATTTTGCCTGAGAAATCAATGAGTTTGTTTTTTGACTAAATGAATTACAGCAGCACAACCCTTTATATAGCTTAAAGCGATAAAAATTATGCTGTTAATAATTTGAAGTTGTTCACTTTTTAATAATATATTTGACATTTATTTTATATTTGCAGCTGCAACCAGTTATAATAAAGAAGTAATAACAATTTAAATCTTAAAAGGATATTTAAAAAAGATGACAATTGATCAAACAGAAATTTATGAAAAATCTCCTGTTGGCGTAGTTGTCTGTGATAAATATCAAAGAGTGTTATGGTGCAATGACAAGTTTCTTAATGATTCAAAACTTGATCAAAGTACTGTTGTTGGCCAACTTTATTTATCCTTGCCAATCGAAGTGATAGATAATCACTGTCAGATACTTCCACCTGATGGTGATAAATCGAATAATGAGCAGCTCAGGTTCAGTTATTGGCAAAGCAATGTCGATACTCCTTCTGGTGCTGTCGCACACTATTTTGTTAGCAATCGAACAAATCACAACACTGTAAAAGTTTCAGCTCACAATTTACCACAAAGACCTAACTGGCTAGAGTTTCTGGATTATGAAGTTAGTCGAAGTCGGCGTTATGGTAATCCCTTGTCATTACTAAAATTACATTTGATTGTTTTTCAAAAGCCGGATGATTTTAGTGAGGAAGTTTTGCATCAAACGATAAAAGTCACCCTCAATGATGAAATGAGATGGTCAGATATGGTGGGTCATACGGAGCATGGTTCTTATCTGATTGTATTACCTGAAACACCGTTTGATGCTTTGGATAATCTAAAGGACAAACTAAAGAAAACTTTGTCAAAACGTCTAGATACTGTCAATGGCGATATTAAATATGATATTGTGTTTGGCGGTTCCAGCTGGCAACGCCATGATGATACCAAAAAGATTTTGGCTAGAGCGCGTGACAGTCTGGTTAAACATCTGGAAGATTTGCTGGCAGCCAAGAATTAAAAAACCCTGCATGGCAGGGTTTTTATCTATATGTCTCAGTTGAATTTTTACAACATAGCGGATTTGAGTTTGTTTAAAGCATTGGATTCCAATTGTCTGATCCGTTCCGCTGAGATTTCATATCTGTCAGCCAGCTCATGCAATGTTGCTTTATCTTCAGATAACCATCTTGCCGCAAGAATTTCACGACTTCTTTGATCCAGAGTCTGCATTGCATTAGACAATCTTTGGCTATGGTGCTCATCCCAATTGTTTTTTTCTACAGCAAGTGCTGGGTCATTCTCTGATTCAAGAAAGGATTCAGGCGCAAAGGTTGAATCATCATCAGCATCTGCAGGCATATCGAAAGAAGCATCTCTGGCATTCAAGCGACTTTCCATTTGTCTTACTTCAGCTTCAGGTACTCCCAAATCTTCAGCAACTGCCTTGACTTCATCATTATTTAACCAGTTCAATGATTTTTTCTGGCTGCGTAAATTAAAAAACAGTTTTCGTTGCGCTTTGGTGGTTGCAACCTTAACAATTCGCCAGTTTCTTAATACAAACTCGTGAATTTCAGCCTTGATCCAATGAACCGCAAAAGAAATTAATCTGACACCGACCTCAGGATCAAAGCGCTTGACAGCTTTCATCAGGCCAACATTGCCTTCCTGGATCAAATCGGCTTGTGGCAGTCCGTAACCTGAATAGCTTCTGGCTATATGAACCACAAAACGAAGATGAGAAAGAATTAATTCCCTGACAGCATTTAAATCATCATGATCTTTATATTTCAACGCCAGCTCTCTTTCTTCTTCAGCCGATAAAATAGGCACAGAATGAATGGCTGTCACATAGGCTTCAATATTGCCTTGTGGGACAGACATTGCCAAGGGCGCTAGTGATTTAGTCATAAATTATCTCCTGTACTGAAATCCGAATGATTATTGTTCCAGTTTAATGGTGCTAGTTTAGCACTCTTTTTCGTAGAGTGCTAACATTTTTTAGCACTTTGTCTATGAGAGTGCTAATTTTATACAAAGTTCAAAGATTTGAAACAGGATATTTGTAAATAAAAGCTACAGAAACCAGCTATCAGCGCGGTTCTATTTGTCTGATATGTCGACCAACACTAAGCCATGAGCCTAGCAAGCCTAGAAAGCAGGCAACCCCAATTAACTGTAGATTTTGAACCAGATTTAGCCCTTGCAGTTGAAATTGGCTTTTGTATTCAGAAGCCAGTAAGCGAATAGAATCATCCAGCCAATAGAGTGAGCCACTGATTAAAACCCAGCAGCAGACACCAGCCAATAAACCATACCAAAAACCAGTGTACAAAAATGGTCTTCGAATGAAAGCATCGGTTGCACCAACCAGTTTTACGATTTCAATTTCTTCTCGCCTGTTTTGCACTGAAAGTCTTATGGTATTACCAACAATTAATAAAACCGAAGCTGCCAAAGCTAGACTTAAAGCGGCTGCAATTTTTTCTGCAAATTGCAAGATAGCATGTAGTCTTCTGACCCATTCCAGATCCAGTTTTGCGATTTCAACTTCAGGTAATGCTTTTAATGACTGCAACATGGCATCTGATGCTTCAGGAGAAATGACATTTCCAGCAGGCTGTATTTCAATAACAGCGGGCAGAGGATTAATATCCAATTGATCAATCGCTTCTGAAAAACCGGAGGTTTGCTTAAAATCTTCGAGGGCTTGTGTTTTGCTGATGACAGTCACTTTGGCGACATCTTTTCTTACTTCAATTTCTTTGGCCAATTGCTGCAAGCGATTGTCAGAAACTTCTGATTTAAGAAAAAGTGAAATTCGACTGACACCATCCCAATTTTGGAAAAGAGTTTGACCATTTTGTAAAAAGATATGCAAGCCGGTCGGTAAAGCCAGGGCAATTGCTATCACCAGTACCGTCATAAAGTTGGAAACAGGGTTGCTGAATATATCCTTTATTCCTCGTTTTGATTCAATTCGATGCAATCGAAACCACATGCTTAACTTTGCACTAAAGGTCGCACCTTGAGAAAAACGTGCGCCGGTTAGAGTATCCTGACTCATAACACATCCTCCTCAAAATAATTCTCAGCTCTTCTATCCTGATGAAGTAGTCCGTCTTTCATTACCAGCGTTCGGTAATGCATTTGAGCTATCAGACTCAAATCATGGGAAGCAATCAAAAGACTTACGCCAACCTGATTAAACTGTTTAAACAAATTCATAATTTCTGCTGATAATTCCGGATCCAGATTTCCGGTAGGCTCATCTGCCAGCAATAATGGGGGCTTGTTCACCACGGCGCGGGCTATTCCAACCCGTTGTTGTTCTCCGCCGGAAAGCATAATGGGTGTATATTTTTCTTTAGATAATAACCCCACCTTATCTAATGCAGCTCTAACACGTCGCCCAATTTCTCTTTGAGGATAACCAGCAATCATTAATGGCAATGCGACATTATCAAAAACACTACGATCAAACAGAAGTCTATGATCCTGAAATATCATGCCAATATCACGTCTGACATCCGGAATTTTACGTTTACCGACACGATTGAGATTTTTATTATTGACCATGACCTGACCGGAAGTGGCGCGCTCCATCAGACAAATCAGCTTCAGCATGGTACTTTTGCCAGCACCGGAATGGCCGGTTAAAAAAGCCATTTCGCCGTCTGCCAATGAGAAGGTGACTCTTTTTAAAGCCTCCTGACCATTAGGATAACGCTTGGATACATCAACAAATTCGATCATTTACTTATCACATAGTTATTGTTAAATATTAGCATTCTGATTTAATGTTATTGCGACTCTAAACTGTCAGTTTCAAACAACGCCTCTACAAATTCAGCTGCATTAAAAGTTCTTAAGTCTGTTTTGCTTTCTCCAACACCTATATACCTGATAGGCAATTTCATTCTGTCAGCCAGAGCAAAAATAATACCACCCTTGGCGGTACCATCAAGTTTGGTTACGGTAATTCCGGTTAATTTGACGGATTTATTAAACTCAATAGCCTGAACCAGCGCATTCTGTCCGGTTCCACCATCAACAACCAACATTACTTCATGGGGTGCTTCAGGATCAATCTTACCCATCACCCGTTTAACCTTGGTCAATTCTTCCATCAGATTACTTTTGTTGTGTAATCGTCCGGCTGTATCGGCAATGACAACATCAATTTGTTTTGCTTTTGCAGATTCTACTGCATCGAAAATAACCGAGGCACTGTCTGCGCCAGTATGTTGAGCAACAACGGCAACATTATTTCTGTCACCCCAGGTTTTTAGTTGCTCAACGGCAGCAGCTCTGAAAGTGTCACCAGCAGCCAGCATCACGCTTTTACCCTGAGCAAGAAACTGATGAGCCATTTTTCCTATGGTAGTCGTTTTACCAGCACCATTTACGCCAACAACCAGAATAACAAAAGGCTTGTTTTCAGTTTCCAAAGAGAGTGGAACTTCCACAGATGTTGCGTATTGCAATAAAGATTGTTTAAGCTGATCAACCATCTCTTTGGTATTTTTTAGGGTTTTACGATCAACGGCATCAGTCAGTTGATCAATAATAGTAGAAGTGGTTTCAACGCCAACATCAGCCATTAACAAAATGGTTTCCAGTTCTTCCAGCGTATCTTCGTCAATGGATTTTTCACCCAGAACCAGATCAGCCAAACCTTGCGAAAATTGATCTCTGGTTTTTGCCAGCCCTGCTCTTAATTTTTGAAAAAATGAAAGTTTTTCTGCTTCTTTTTGTTCTTCGGTTTGAGGTTCCTGTTTTTCTACAGAAATTTCTTCCGGTTTTGAAGATTTTCTTAATCCAAACCAGCTAAATTTTTTTTCTTTATTTTCAGAATCGGATTGTTCTGACATGATAGATCCTAAAATGTATTAATAATGCCATAAAACTTTGCTGACAATATTATCACTTAATCTTGCCAGTAACCATGATCTTGTGATTGTTGTATTGCTGACTCAATATTCTGCTTTTGATAAATGAACTCATTAAATCACAAGGGTGACATCTTAATCTAAAAAATAGATAATAATGGTAAAAAGATTATCCTTTTTTTTGTTGCTTTCAGAAGGTAAGCTATTGCAACTTTGCATTTTATCCATTTTAAGGAATCGTTATGCCATTTTATATAAAAAGAGGTGAAATTCCTGACAAGCGACACATAACCTTTTACAAGGAAAGTGGCGAATTGTATCGAGAGGAATTATTTTCCACTCATGGTTTTTCCAACATCTATTCAAACAAATATCATCATAATATGCCAACCAAGGTTTTAAAGACTGAGCCTTACAAGCTGGAGCATGGTAAGGAATGGCAAGATGAGATATTACAAAATTACAAAATTCATACTTACCGCCTTGAGTATGGCGGCAACTTTTTCTCATCACGCAAAAAAATTGTTTTCAATAATGATTGTGCCTTGTACACAGCCAGGGTAACCGAAGATACCGATGAATTTTATCGTAATGCCTATGCCGATGAAGTGATTTTTGTCCATGAAGGATCAGGCACTCTTTATTCAGAATACGGCACATTGGAGATCAAAAAGTGGGATTATCTTGTTATACCAAGAGGCACAACCTATCAATTAAAATTTGATAGTTACGAAAATGTTCGATTATTTGTGACTGAATCATTTTCAATGGTGAGCATTCCCAAGCATTATCGTAATGAAGCCGGTCAGCTTTTAGAAACAGCGCCCTATTGTGAAAGAGACATTCGCAGACCTGAATTGCAAGAAGCAATTGTTGAAGAAGGAGAATTTCCTTTAGTCATCAAATATGGCGACAAATACCAAACGACT
>Ga0224501_10000402_pt1 | contig 35805 bp, 29 predicted proteins | sample SF_Oct11_sed_USG_4_FD_169105 | JGI IMG/M metagenome (GOLD analysis project Ga0224501, IMG submission 169105) | Sediment microbial communities from San Francisco Bay, California, United States - SF_Oct11_sed_USGS_8_1 | ecosystem: Environmental > Aquatic > Marine > Sediment | place: USA... | reverse complement strand
CGTGAGGAGAGGAGAACGTTTTGTGCAGGTTAAAAAAACACATATCAAAATCCGCTTCGCTCGCCCTGGTGATACCCAATATACCGTTGGCGTTCGCCTGGTCATAGCCGCACAGCCCTCCGGCATTATGGACTATTTTCGTGAACTCAGCGATTCTGGGGTTGAATATGCCGGTGTCCTCCGGATTGGTGATCAGCAATCCGGCTGTTCGCTCTGAAACAGCCTTTTTGAGAGCTTCGACCTCAGGCAGCCCGTCCTCGCCCTGGTAGAGGGTAATTATCTTGTAGCCCTTGACCGCCGCAGCCGCTGCATCCGACGGATGGGAGAAGATCGTGGTGATGATCTCGTCTCTCTGAGGTGATTCTTCTTTCCATTCATGATAGGCGTGGATGATAGATGCCATGGCCAGGATCGCCTGCGAGCCCCCTCCTGGCTGAAAGGAGAACCAATCCAATCCCGAGATTTCCCGCAGGTAGAGATCCAGCTTATACATGATCTCCAGCGCCCCCTGCACAGTGCTCTCATCCTGGAGGGGATGAAGCTCAGCCACCTTGGGAGAACGCACGAACTCCTCGTTGACCTTCGGGCTGTACTTCATCGTGCATGTCCCCTGCCCGAGGTCGACGTTCAAATCCGCACCCAGGCAGTGCTGGGAGAGGTGGAGGAAATGCTTCAACACCCTCATCTGGGCAACCTCAGGAAGGGCAGGAGGTTTCTTCCTCCTCATCTGTTCAGGAATAGCTGAGATCCCATCTCCGATACACTCCTCAATTTCTTTTTCAGCTTCGGGGACCAGGATTCCCCGTTCTCCTTTGGTGCTCAATTCAAAAATGACCGGCTCATCCCATTTGGCCTGATGAAAATTTCTCACTTTTGTTTTTTTTGTCTTCATCTTTACAGTCTCCCTAACCCCAGACAATCACCCAGGGCATTGATCAATTTATCGATATCCTCTCTGGTGTGAACTTCGGTCACGCAGTACAGCGCGCAATTTCCCAGTGCCGGGAATTCCTGGGAGAGGTCTTTCCCGCCGAAGATGTTGTGCAGGAGCAAATATTTATTGATCTGTTCAACAGTCTTTCCGGACCCATTGAAATCAACGACAAATTCTTTGAAGTGAGGCGAACGAAACAGAGGAGCGCTCACTCTCTTGAATTCCGAAAGCCTTCTCATCGCATACTGCGACCTCTGCATGATGGTCTTCCCCAAATCCTGCAGGCCCTGAGGTCCCATCAGGGACAGATAGACGCCGGCCGTGATTCCCCATAACGCGGCATGGGTTCCGACAAATTCCTTGCCTTCTTCTCTCACGCCGAAGGATGTCCGGTCATAAGCCACATCTCCGAAGCCGTATTCCCCCTCCACAGAAGTTTTGGTCATCCCAAACAGCCGGGAGGGGAATTCCATGACGAATCTCTCTTCATCCCTTGTGGCTATGAATCCGCCCTGCCCTCCGCCGAAGCTCATGTGGACACCGAGGCACTGGATATCCCCGCAGACAATATCCGCGCCATAATGGCTGGGAGGAATCAAAACACCCAGGGAAATCGGGTCGACGCCCACCAGGCTTAACGCTCCGTTTTCATGGGCGATATCGGACATCTTCTGTCCTTGAAGCTCGATAAAACCCAGGTAGGAGGGATTCTCAAAATACACGCCAGCCGTCTTTGGCGACACTTTGGACTTGAGGTCATCGAGGTCCATCAGCCCAGTCTCAGGATGATGCTTGACCATGGTTATATTGACCGCTGGCCGGCAGTAATTTCGCATTACCAGAAGCCTGTCCGCAGAGATTGTATCGGACACCAGGATCTCTCTTCGCCCGGTGATCCTTCCTGCCATCCGCACCGTGGTGCTCGCAGCCTGGGCCCAGTCATAGGTCGGGACATTCACCACGTCCAGGTCGAGAAGCTCACCCATCAGACTCTCGTACTCGAAAAGGGCCTGGAATCGGCCATGATCCTCATAAGGCTCTCCGGCATAGGCGGTCAAAAGCTCGGAGCGCTGATTGACCTCATCACAGATGGCCGGAACGTAGTGCTGCCAGCATCCTGCCCCTAAAAAACTGATGTTCTCCTTACAGCTCTGGTTTTTGGAGAGGATGGCCTCCATGTGCTTTTTCAGGGAGTATTCGGAAGGAAGCGCCTCGGGCAGTTTCAGCGCTCCTTTGAACCTCAGTTTCTCAGGGATATCCTGATAAAGCTCCTCGATATTTTTCACTCCGATCTCCTCCAGCATTTTCGCCTTTACTTCCGGAACAGAGTTAGGAATATAGGGATGAACAACACTTTTCTTTTTTTTCATGATCGATCTCCTGATAAAGTTGCGTTCACGAACGATATAAGCTCAAAATCAAGGCATATTGTTAATGCAAAGCAATTTCTAGAATCAGCCTGCATTTATAACGAGGGTGTTTATTCTTGACCTAAATGCATTTCCGTTCAGGCCAAACCGCCGCCATCCACAACCAGGATGGCCCCGGTCACCCAGCTGGACATGTCACTGGCAAAATACAGCACAGCATTGGCAATATCGTCCGGTACGCCCACGCGTTCAAGAGGCCGGTCCGAAGCCCTTCGTAAAAACTCATCTTCATCTTCACCCAGTTGGGAGGCCTCCTCACGCAAGAGGGGCGTGTCCGTATCGCCGGGGCAGACGCAATTCACGCGTATGCCATGCTTGCCGTGGTCGATGGCCATTGCACGTGTCAGGTTAACCGTCCCGCCCATAGCTGCACAGTATGCCACGGCGTCGGGACCGCCTTTCAGCCCCCATCCCGAACCTGTGTTGATGATGCTCCCACCCCCGTTCTCGATCATGTAGGGGATGACATGATGAGAAAGCAGATAGATCGCTTTCAGATCCACGCTGAGGACGAGATCCCATTCTTCCTCGCTCAATTCAAGAGTGTTCTTCCGTTTGATCACTCCTGCGTTATTGAACAAAATATCGATCCTGCCGAATTCCTCATAAACCGCCCTGACTGTCTCTTCACACTCAGAATAGGAGGTGACATCGCACCAGTAAAACTCTACATCCCCGCCAAGCTTCCTGATCCCCTTCGCGGCTCTTTTTCCCTGGGATTTATCGATGTCGAGCAGGGCAATGCTCGCTCCCATCTCGGCCAAACGAACAGCTGTGCCCAGCCCGATTCCTGAAGCTCCTCCAGTAACCATAGCCAGTTTTCCCTCAAGGGAAAGAAGCTCCAAAGCTTTCTTCTTTATGTTCATCGCCCTTCCCTCCTTATGGTCGAATCATCGGTTCTTTCTTATGTGTCTTGCGACATAGCTACTATAATCAAATCCTCCGAAAAATCAAATTTCCCTCTGTGATTTTCTTCTGTTTATATTATATTTAATAAGAACGCTGTTAAAAGATTATTAAAGGATCACAGGATGGGACTAAGAAATTCAGCAAGACTCACGCTGGTTTGAGAACCTGGCTCTTTAAAAAAGCACAAGTACCAAACTCAGCCGCTAGTGCTTGTATTTGATGAAGTTCCTGTACTTTGAAAAAGCCATCGCCAGAAGGTCTTCGACGATTATATCGAAATAATATTGGCCTTTAAGAGTGGGATTATAAGGAAATTCCAAAAAGACCTGTTTTTTCAACAACAGAAAAGATCAAGAGGCGATATTCTGAGCGATCTACTTCTTTTTCTTGTCCTTGGCTTGCGCTTCTTCTATCTCTTTTATTCTCTTCTCATACCGGGCAGCCTGGTCGCCGGCTATCTCCACCGCTTTTTTCGCGGCCTCCAGCGCCTCATCGTATCTCTTCAACTTCAGACAAACCAGGCTCAGCGTATCCCATATGTAGGGAGCCTGGGCCAGTTCTGCTGACTTTTTCGCGGCCTCAAGAGCGCTATCCAGGTTCTTCTCCTGAGCAGCCCAGAACCGCGCATAGCTGGACAATGTGTTGGAGTTATCCATGTAATCCTTGATGTACTCAGGCCCGAAAATCTTGAGCGCCTTTTCAGGTTTTTCCAACTGGATATACATATCCGCAACTGACCGGATAACATACAGGTTATCAGGCTTCAACTGGACGGCTAACTCCATCATGGCCTCTGCACTCTCAAGGTTGGTCTTCTGTTTAACCCAGAATTCGGCATAGTCTCTGAGGTCATAGCCCAGACTGGAAACTTGCCCTTCCATGAAATCTTTGCCGTAGGCTTCTTTGGTTTTTTCAACTTCGCCTTTGAGAGCATATAATTCAGCGAGGTCCTTCATGTAGGAAGGGCTGGGGTTGTATCTCATTATGTCTTTGATCTTTTCAGCCAGCTCAATCCCTCTGTCAAGGTTATCCTTGTCCCTGATTATTCTGAGTACGTAGTAGTTGAGGGCTCTCGGATTTTCCGGGTATTTGGATGTGTATTCCTCGAAGAATTGGGCCGCTTCTTCTTTGGAGCCTGCATACCGATAGTATGAACCCAGGTACAGGTAGGCATTCTCGAGCATCTGACTTTCCGGATATTTCCTGATGAAAGCTTTGAACGGATCCGCGTCTCTTTTCCGGCTGTAGAGCGATAACGTCGCTAACGAGAATTCAGCATACTCTGTGTAGGTGACTTTTTTATCCCTGTAATCGGTTGTACCTTTCTTCCCGTCAGGGTCTAATGCCAGGACTTCGTTGTACAGGTTTGTCGCTTTCTCCTCATCGATCCGGTCATCGTACTTTTGAGCGAGCTTGAAGACGATCTCTATGTTTTTGGGGTCTTGAGCGTATTTCTCAGAGAGAACCTTGAAGGTGTCTACGCCGTTCACTGTTTTTTCAAGCCTTTCCAGAAACTTTTCTGGAGGGGGGCCGTACCCGACGTGCCAGTCAATCTCTGACCCGTCACTGCCAAGAATCAACACAGTCGGAGTAGCCCGAATGCCGAACCGTTCATAGACTTTATCACCTTCGTCTACTCCTCTGGTTGCTCGGTAAAGAATGAAATGGGAATTAAGAAAATCGTGAAATTTGGGGTTGTTGTAGAATTGCTGAACCAGCAATAAACAGCCGCCTCAGCCAGGAGAGAAGAAGTCTACGAGAACCATCTTGCCCTCATTTTTCGCCTGGTCGAGGGCTCCGTCTAAGGTCCCCTTAAACCAATTCTGTCCGGCTGCGGAGGATGCGAGGATGAGAAAAAAAAGAGAAAAAGCGAGTTTCTTCTTCATGTTTATCTCCTTCACCGAACCAAATTTGAAATCTCCAACTTAGACTCTAATATAGGAACTACTTCATGAATTGTCAAATAAAATATTCAGTTGTAAGCATCTCTGTTTCCATGATGAGGGAAACATCTGGTCTAATGTAAAAGCAGTAAATAAGGTTACAATCTCTGTGCGGCCTGGACGCCGCCCTCAGCCCCCGGACCCCGAGGGAACCTGTCCCGTCGGTTCCCCTCCATCCGAAGCCCATGAAGGAGGGTGGGAGGGTCTTGGCTAGGATGGAGGAGAATCGGCGCTTTAAAGATTACACCTTCATAATTAACGGCCACGGAAAAAGAGATGCTATTCAGTTTGTGGGGATTCTTTTTCCTTTCACAAAAACTTCTTTGACATTGAGCTCTTTATCCAGGATGACCATGTCTGCATCTCTTCCTCTTTTCAAAAGCCCTTTTCTTTTCTGGATATTGAGGAGCTTTGCCGGGTTAAGTGTCACCGTCATCAATACTTTCTGGAACGGCAGGCCAGTGAATTGAACCATGTTCTTTAAGGCAACTCCCAGCTCAGTGTTACTACCATACAATTTCCCTTCCGGGGTAAAGGATGGTCCTTTCCTCAATCCATAAAATTTTGTGGCATCGGTGACCAAGATGATCTTCTCGATGGGCTTAACTCTGACGATCAGGTCAAGGATCGAAGGATGGAGGTGGATTCCATCCGCGACAACCTCGGCATACACATCATCGCTCAAAAGCAGGGCTCCGGCTGCTCCCGGTTCCCGATGGGCAATACCCCTCATGGCGTTAAAGAGGTGAGTGGCGAGCCTGATACCGGAATTCACAGCCTTGATGGTCTGGTCATAACTGGCATTGGTGTGGCCGGCTGAAGGAATGATACCCTCTTCAGTCAAGAATCGAATAAAACCAACAGCGCCTATGGCTTCAGGAGCGATAGTCATAATCTTGATATGCCCCTTGGATGCCTGGATGTATTCCCTCATCTCTGTCAAGGAGGGCTTCCTTATATACCGTGTCCGCTGGGCGCCGCTCTTCTCTTTTGAAATGTAGGGGCCCTCCAGGTTAATACCGATAATCTCAGGAATGTCCTTGAAGTCTCTTTGAATATCAATGAACTTTTCTAAAACCTTCAAAACCTGTCCGTGAGAGGCGGTCATTAAGGAAGGCAGAACAGCCGTAGTCCCGTTTTTCAAATGAATCCTCAAGGCCTTCACGATTAACTCATCTGAGGCATCCAAAAAATCGATCCCTCCTCCCCCATGGAGATGGATGTCTATGAAGCCGGGGACAGCGAGTTTGTTCTTGAAATTGAAGACTCTGGCCTGAGAAGGGAGCTTTGACTCATCAACCGCGCCTATCCGGTCAATCACTTCTCCCTGAATAAGGATGGAGCCGTTCTTTATCACCCTGAGCGGTGTGTAGATATCGCAATCTTTAAGGAGCGTATAGTCTGGCATCTTACTTCAAATAATCCTTCACCCTGTCTTTATTTTTAAAGACCCATTTATAGTAACCCCTTCGGGATAAGAGGGAGCCAGCCTCCTCGTCGACAAGAATTTTGACGCGAGGATGATGCTGAAGCACTGAGGCCGGGATTGAAGCTGTGACCGGTCCTTCCACTGACTTGAATATGGCATCGTTTTTATTCTTTCCTGATGCCAGCAGGATGATCATCTTCGCTTCCATGACCGTTCCGATGCCCATCGTCAAACAGAATCTCGGGACTTCCTCCTCACTCTTAAAGAAACGGGCATTGTCCTTGACCGTTTCCTCAACCAGGGTTTTGACCCGCGTCCGGGATGATAGAGACGAGCCGGGCTCGTTAAACCCGATGTGGCCGTTCCGGCCGATTCCCAGGATTTGAACGTCAATTCCTCCCCGCTTTTTTATCTTTTCTTCATATTCCCGGCAGTGCGCCTCGATATCGGTCGGCCTTCCCTCGAGACGGAAGATATTATCCTTTCTGATGTTGATGTGCTTGAAGAGATTCTCTTCCATGTAAAAGGCAAAGCTCTGAGGATGGTCTTCTTCCAGTCCCAGGTACTCGTCCAGGCTAAACGTAGCAACCTCCCTGAAATCAATCTCCCCTTTTTGATGCAGCTCTATTATTTTTTCATAGACGCCCAGCGGTGTTGCCCCTGTGGCCAGACCCAGGACCAGGTTTCTCTTCTTCTGCCATTCCTCCAGGATAATCCTGGCAGCTTCCCGGCAAATCTCGTCATAGTTCGACTTGATGATCACTTCCATTTCGATATCTCCGCAATCTCCCTTCTCCAAAACCCGACCATTTCCTCTGCTCTCGCCCTGCTTTTCGCTTCCACGATCAGCCTGATAATCGGCTCTGTGTTGGAGGGCCTGATATGGACCCAGTAATCACTGAATGTGATCTTCATGCCGTCCATAAGAGAAATCTCGCCTTTATCCGTGTATTTCTTCCTCATCTCCTTGATGAGGCGATAGGCCTCTTCTTGTGTCTTATCAATCCTGTCCTTGATCATAAAATACCGGGGCACCTCATTTTGAAGCTCGGAAACCGCCTTTCCTGACGCAGCCATGTACTCCAGGATCAACCCCATGGCTGTGAAGCTGTCCCGACAGGGATGGACATCGGGGAGGATCACACCGCCGTTGCCTTCGCCTCCGATGGCTGGCTTTTCTTCCAGTGATAAGATCGTTTCAACCACGTTGATCTCGCCGATCTTAGTCCTTATGACAGGAACGCCATACTCGGCCGCAATATCATCGATGGCCTGTGAAGTGGAGAGGTTGATGACAACCGGACCTGGTTTCTGGCTCAAGACATGCTTTGCGGCCAGCACCAGAGTCATCTCTTCTCCGAGCGGCTCTCCTTTTTCGTTGACCACAGCCAGCCTGTCCGCATCAGCGTCCTGGACAAAACCCACATCGGCTTTATTTTTAATCACGGTCCGGCAGAGCTCGGCGATGTTCTCCGGGAGAGGCTCGGGATGATGCGCGAACCGGCCATCAGGCACACAATTGAGGAGAACAGGCTGACAGCCCAATCTCTCTAAGAACCAGGGAGCAAGCACGGCACCCGCCCCGTTACAGCAGTCTACGGCGACCTTGAATTTTCCTCTGGCGATGGAATTCACATCCAGATAGGACAGTAATTTCTTCGCATGAGGCTCTGTGGGATTTTCTTCGTATTCCGGAACCTTGTACTTGTCCACATCCACCAGGGAAAATTCTCCTTGATGATAGATATCCAAAAATTCATCCACCTGATGATAGTTCAGAAAGAGGCCTTCTTTATTCAAAAACTTCAGGCCATTCCATTCTTTTGGGTTATGACTGGCAGTCACAGCAATGGCACCCATGGCTCTGGCTTGTTTGGTGAAAACCTGGATCGAAGGGATAGGACAGATCCCGACCTCCACGGGTTTACAGCCGACCGATAAGAGCCCGGAAAGGACTGCCTTTTTGACCATGGTCCCGGATTGCCTTGAGTCCTGGCCAACGATGACCTCCCCCCTTCCCAGGTAGGTGCCGAAGGCCTGGGCGAATTTTGCCACAAGCTGAGGAGTCAGGCTTTCGCCCACCACTCCCCGGACTCCGGATACGCTTATCTTTAAAGACGTCGCTCTGTTCATTTGACCAGCGTCGAAATAAAATTCATCACTTCTTCAGCTCTTTTCCTGGCATTCTCCCTGGACCTGTCCTCAGCGATGATCCGGATCATCGGTTCTGTGGCAGATGCCCGGATATGCACCCAGCCGTTTTCATCCTCCACTTTTATCCCGTCCGAACTGTCCATTTTCCGGTCGATGAAGAGCTTTTTGACTTCATGGACAACGGAATGGACCTTAGTCGGCGGGCAGTATATTTTTTCTTTGACAATATGATATCTTGGCAGCTCTTCAACCAGCTCAGAGATTTTCTTCCTCCGGGAGGCCACTATTTCCAGGATAAAGCCCATGGTTAAAAAGCCGTCAAAGGCGGGCTGGAATTCAAGGACGGCGACACTTCCACTCCCTTCTCCAGCTATGACTGCGTCTTCGTTCAGCGCCGTCTGGATGGAAAAAGACTGCCCGACTTTGTCTTTCATCAGCAGGCAGTTTCTCTTCTTCGCCACATCCTCGATCATCCGCGAGGAGGAGTGGTTGGTGATGACTGTGCCCTGTTTTCTTTTCAGGTATTCATTCGCTATCAAGGGAAAAGTGAATTCCTCGGACAACATCTCTCCGTTCTCTGCCACAATGGAAACCCGGCTGACATCGCTGTTCAACAGAAATCCTGCATCGGCTTTGACCACCTTCATGACCGAAGCCACTTCCTGAGCATTTCTCGGACGGGGCTCCGGGTCATGGGGAAAATATCCGTTTGGCTCGTTGTTGACAGGAATCAACTCGAAATCCAGATATCTGCTGAAAACATCGATAACGCCCGCTCCAGCGCCGCTGCAGGGATCGATTATGACTTTCAGTTTGGCTTTCTTGATGGCCTCAGCATTCAAATATTTTTTCAGGTATTCAAAATAATTATCGAGATAATTTTCCGTTTTTTCCAACTTACCCAAGCTATCGACAGCAGCCTTGTCAAACTTTCCCAAATGATAAATATCCAGGACTTCCTCACCCTGGAATACATTCAGATAGGTTCCCTCCTGATTGATAAAAGTCAAGGCATTCCATTTCAGGTCGTTATGTCCGGCAGTGATCGATATCGCTCCTCCCGCTTCGAGTTTCCTCACCATGAACTGAATGATGGGAGTGGGACATATTCCCAGGTCCAGGACATCGCAACCCGCAGAGATCAGAGAGGAAAGAACGGCCTCGTGAAGCATGGGGCCAGAGATTCTTGTATCCCGTCCCACAAGTACTTTTTTTATCTGGAGATAGGTGCCGAAGGCAGAGGCAAAATCCATGACCAGTTCCGGAACTATGGTCTCTCCCACGATCCCTCTCACGCCGGAGATCCCTATCTTCAGAAGTTTCATTCTTGACCTATCTTTTCTCTATTATAAACTTTTGCCTGCTGTCTTTAAACAAATGCTTCTCAGGCTGAAGGAAAATCTTTCTAAATCATTGTAAAATAATTCAGGTCAATTAGAATATAAAATCAATCATCAATTTTGATCAATAAAATGCGGATACTCGTGACCGGAACATCGGGTCAAATCGGCTCGGTCATCGCCTCCATGCTCTCTTCAGAGCATAACGTGATTGGAATCGATCTTATCCCTGGGAAAACGACAACGCATGAATTGCTCCATGATGCGCCCGCTGTGTTACTGCGCCATTTTCCTTCCCTTGACAAGCTTTTTGCTCAGAAGGACTGGAAGCTGCCGAAAAGTATCGACCGAGTCTATGTGATTCAAAAGGCGGAAATGCATCTCGGGTACCGACCAAAACATAATTTCAGGGCTTATCTAAAGGAAGTGAAATTGCTACCCCGTAACTGATTCTCTCGACTCCACCAAAGTTGTAATTTCATAAGAAAATATTTTCAATTTACTGGAAATGATGATAAATTAGGAACGGTTCGATCAAACTTTCCAGTGAGTTTAGGGAAATATTTGAATATTTACAAACCCTCGGTAAACACTTGCACTCATTCTATAAAACGGGAACAAAAGCCTTTTTGCCTATTTTTATTGATTTTCAGTAAATTTAATCATTGATTCATGAATTGAACAGGGAGGCATCATGGATTTTAAAGAAATAAGGGAAAGATTAGCCAAACTGGATACAGCCTGTCTTTGCGACTGCGGCAAAAGAGTACGGGTCATGGACCCGGAAATCCGCCCTATTATACAGGGCGTTAAAATGATCGGCAAGGCACACACGGTCCACTGCAAGGCAGATTTTCTGACAGTCCTCAAGGCCCTTCACGACGCCCAGGAGGAGGAAGTGATAGTGATCGACGGCGAAGGTGAGAAGATTGCTTTAGCTGGAGAGATGTTTGCCATGGAAGCCAGAAAGAAAAAATTGGCCGGGATCGTCGTGGACGGCGGCTGCCGTGACGTCAAAGGAATTCGGGAGATCAAATCACCCGTATATGCAAGATATATCACTCCGTCAGCCGGGACATCCTCTAAAATCTTCAAGACACAGGTTCAAGTCAACTGCGGCGGGGTTCCTGTCTCCCCCGGAGATATTGTCTTCGGGGATGATGATGGCATAATTGTTATGACAGAGAAGGAAGTCTCGGAGATCCTGGATATAGCAGAAAACATCCAGAGAATAGAAGCCAAAGCGATCAGGAAAATGGGAGAAGAAAAAAGTCTGACGGACGTGCTCAATTTCTTCGACCATTACGCCAAAGTCAGCAAAAAAGAGGACAGCCGTCTGATCTTTACCGTATAAAACGCATGACCGAGATTCGTGGGGTCAGGGCTCGACATTAGATATCTTTTTCATTATTCTTCAGGTCAATATTTTCCTGCTAAAATGTCTAAAGTCGAGCCCTGACCCTTAAATACGGATTACTAAAGGAGAAGGAAAGTGAAAAAAATTATTCTTTTACTCAATATGTCAATATTATTCATACCGCTACTTTCCTGCTCCAGGTCCACACTCGATATAGCGAAAATTGAAGGAGAGATTCGAAACGTTCTCGACGGGCAGAAAGCCTCTTGGAACGAAAAAAACATCGAAGGATTTATGGAAGATTACTGGAAATCGGAAAATTTCACCTTTCAATCCGGGAACAGCCGGCTTCACGGCTGGAAGGAACTTCTCTCCCGGTATAAAAAGAGCTATACAGGAGAGAACTGGGGAGAATTGGATTTTACAGATATCGAGGTCAAAGTCCTGACCAAGAATTACGCCTACGTGCTGGGGCGCTGGAAACTGACCTTTAATGATTCTGCCAAAGAAGGGCTGTTCACTATCATCTTTCAGCGGATGAAGGAAGGCTGGAAAATCATCCACGACCATTCCTCTTAGATGTCAATATGAGGAAATTGCAGAAAATGGCAAAGGATTAGTGCCAAGCTCAATAAGAAAACAATCGGGATTAAAAGCTGTAATTCAATTTTAGAAACAGCTCGTTTGACATCAAACGACCTTTCCAAGCCGGAGCGACGGTATCAGGATCATCATCAACAAAATAATTGTTGGATTCAAATTTGCCGCCGTAATAAAGACGATAACCGAAATCTATTCTTGATCTCTCGGAAATTTTGAATAAAAAACCGATCATTCCTTGAGCGGCTAAAGAGTATGTCTCCTTAGTCGGCATGACTGCGGCTGCAATATTCATATTGCTTCCTGGGTCTGTTGCTTCCAATACAGAGTGAAAATTAAATATCTTATTGCGTGCGACTCCAATCCCCCATCCTATAAATGGTGCAATCACCATCCCGCTATGAAAATGAAAGGCTAGCTTATTTTGACTGTGTAATAATAAATTAAACATAACGTTAGAGTTGTCCAGGTCAAAATAACGGGTCTTGGTACCTAATGGATAAGGAGCTGGATCGCCGGGCACTTGATTTTGATATTTTGCATAATGATATGTGCCTCTATAAGCGGTAGAAATAGAAGCATGGAGCCAAGGCTTGAGATGAAAACCTAGGCCTAACTCAAAAACCGGCGTGTTGTCCAATTTACTATTGTATCCTTGAACAGCTCTATCCCAGAAGCTATTATCCACTTCTAAATTCGCTTCGAGCGAAGAAGAATAGCCGACCCATAATTCTAAAAAGAAAGGATAATTCTTGTTTTGCGATGACAGAGATTGCATGTCATTGTTTTCTGCCAAAGAATCAGTGCTCAGGATTAAACCAACAAAAATCACTAAAAATAGCCTTAAGAATTTCATGTTTCACCTCCGATTACTCTCGGAAAGATTTACTTGTTGTATTTTTCGAGCCACATGGCGTGTTCGGTCTTGGCTTGTTCGCGCAGCTTGGAATCCATCAGCAGGCGCAATCCAGTAGCAGCCATGACTTTGGCTGTTAAAATCAAAGAGTTATGCCCGGCATCGCATACGGTAATATCCGCGTTTTCTTGCGAATGACCCGCCATATTAGGAATACCTTCTGTTCCGATGCTGACATGGGCTCCCGGTACTACAAGCGTGGCAAGCCCTGTTTCCTCCCAGTGTCTGGGAACAGCCCTCTCGCCAATTTTCACTCCTCCATAATCCACTCCGCACTGGAAGACGATATCATTGAGAACTCCGACAGCGATTCCAGGGTTGTATTCGCCGTAGTGGTCGATGTCGACCGTTGTCTCGGTGGCCAGGGCAGCCGCCTGAGCCATGTTATCCAGCGCCTCGACCTTTTTCTCGATCATCTCCCTTGCTTTTTTAGGGGTTAACGAACCCACCGGAGTCTCATCCATAAGGTGCCTGATCCAGATTAGAGCCGAAGCCTCCTGAGGCACGATGTTGGGCGCTTCTCCTCCGTCGCTGACGATTCCGTGAAATCTGAACTGGGGCTCTGAATGCTCTCTCATCATATCCATCGCATGAAAAAGGAGAAGGACTGCATCCAAGGCACTCCTCCCCTGCCAGGCCTGCTGGGCATGAGCCGATTTCCCGTGGAATGTGTATTTCATCTGCCGGATGTGTCTGGCTGAGAATCCTCCCGGAAAACGAAGCGTCTCCTGGGCCGTGCCGTGGCTCCTGAACATGAAATCAGCCCCTTCCAGATACCCGGCCTTGGCCATGAGCGCTTTGGCCGGAGGCCCGACTTCCTCTGCCGGCGCCCCGATCACCCAGATGCTGCCTGGAATATTATTCTTCTCCATCACCTTGGCCAGAGCGATCGCAGCCCCAATGCCTGTCGGTCCCTGCATGTTGTGCTGGCAGCCGTGGAACGGCGGGTCTCCTCTCAAGGCATCATACTCCACAGTGATTCCAATGACCGGATGCTCCGACCTCCCTTTGTACTTAGCTTTGAAAGCTGTCGGGATTCCTGGAGGGCCTGAGTAATCCTCAGGAAACCCTCCGACCACCTTCAACCTATCGATATCAGAAGGCAGTCCAGACACTCCCATTTCCACTTCAAACCCATGCTTCTTCAACTCATCGCACAGCATCTTGGCTGCCTCAAACTCGAGGAACCCCGGTTCAGGATGATGATACATCCAGTCGTTTATCTCGATCAGGCGGCCGCTCAACGCGTCTATCTCCGCATCCGCTGCTTTTCTCATTTCAGAAATCCTCTTGGATTCTTTGGGGATAACCTGCGGTTTTTCCTCAGAGAGAACAGGATTCAAAACGAAGGAAAGGAGGAAAACTATCAGACTTGAAAACACAATAATCCCTTTTTTTCTTTGAAGCATTCGTGCCTCCTTCATCCAGATATGGAAAAGATGTATTTCCCTTAAATCCTATTTTATCAGTTCCAGTATCTTCTCTATTGCCTTATCCAGCTGGGGATCTTGATCCTGGAGGTCATGGTTCAAATCATTGATGACAAAAATATCAGGTTTCACGCCGCCGCTGGTCTCCAGGTCCTTGCCGTCAAGGGTGTAGCATCCCCAGAACGGAAGCCTGAAGTAGCCGCCGTTCATCAGGCCAACGCCAGTAGTGAAAATCAGCCAGCCGTATGTCGTATTTCCGATAATCGGACCTCTCTTCAGTGTTTTAAAGCCGTTGGCCGTCATCTCGCCGTCGCTGAGGGTGACCTCATTGATCAGGAGAACCACTGGCTTATCCGTCACCCCGAACGTGGACTGAGGTGTTTCGGACAGCCCTCTAATGCGCCACTTGGCGTAGATCGGCTTGGTCAGGGCCTGGAGGACCCGGTCATGGACGTTGCCGCCGAAATTGAACCTCAAATCCAGGATCAGTCCCTTCCTGGGCACAGCATCCCTCTCGAGCTCCTTGAGAAACCGGCTCAGGTCTCCGCCACCCATAGCCCGCATGTAGATATAAGCCGCCTTATCATTTGTTTTCTGCTTGACGATCTCCCGCCGGCTCTCGATCCATTCCTCCAGCAGCAGCCGGTTCTCAGCTCCTGAAGAAATCGGTTCTAAAGAGATCTCAATGGTCTTCTTCAAGTTCTGGCTCTTGAAGGTGAGCAGCACCTTCTTCTCAAGAAGCCCGTTAAAATTCGCCCATATGTTTTTTTCCGCATCCACAGTTTTTCCGTTGACGGCTACCAGTTCATCACCCACAGCCACGCTTCCCTTCTGGTCAAACAGGGGTCCGTTCTTGATGATTCGCTTGAGGATGATCTTTTTATCCGTGAATTCCCACTCTGCTCCCACATGAGCGCTCGGCTCTTCAGTCCTCATTCCTCTTGGCCCACTAATACCTGTATGGGAAGAATTCAGATGGCCGATCATCTCATTGGCATAATCATAAAAATCCTGATCCTCCCGCACCTGCTGGAGCACAGGCCTGTAATGCTCGTAGAGCTTTTTCCAGTTCACTTTGTGATGCTCAGAATCATAAAAATAGTGCTGCAGTGTATAATAAAGCTCTCCTAAGACCTGCTCATAATCGGCTGTCTTATCCACCCGGATCTTGGTGTCGAAGGAGATAGTTTTGCTCTTCTTGCTGTTGACATCTATCTGGCCGATCCTTCCCCGGCTCAAATAGTAAAGGAATTTTCCATCCTCATCGAACTGGAGTGAGCCAGGATACTCGATCTGTGGCATAAAAGGTTCATATTCTCCACGCTCTTTTTCTTTCAAGCTTGTCTTCCAGAGGTGATACTTGCCGTCGATGTTGGACCGGAAATAAACCGTCTCGTTGTCTTTGGGTGAGGGGATAAACGAACTGTCGTTCCCCAGTGTATTTGTGACAGTCTCGGTCTGTCGGTCAAGGTCCTTGAGGTCCAACTTAACTTCCACTTTCTTCTTGTCCTCTTTTTTATCTGGTTTTTCTTTCTCCTCCTTTTCTTTGGTCTCGAACAGCTTCTCGAACTCATCCTCTTTGAACTCCGGCTTTTTCGGCTCGAGGTGGACCTGGTAGATATCCCATTTTCCGGTGAATTCAGGAAAGCTGTGCCCGAATCGATTCGAGCCAAAAAGAATGAATTTCCCATCCGAAGACCAGAGCGGGTCACTTTCCTCATAGGCGGTGTTCGTTAATAGAAACTTTTTTCCTGACTCTACATCCACAGCAAAAATGTCTGAATTCCCGTTTGTCTGGGGAACTGCAGCAATGAACCGTGAGTCAGGAGACCATGCGTATACGTCCGCAAACCGGCCGCCAAAATCAGCTTCGATGAGCAAGCGGTCCTCTTTTCCATCGGGCTGCATCAGGCGGATCTGACGCTTTCCCCTGTAGTAAGCGATCCACTTTCCGTCCGGAGAAAACCGCGGCGAAAGCTCATCCTCCTCGCTCTCTGTCAAACGCTTGGGTTTTTCATTGCCGAGTGCGGAGATCAGGTATAGGTCGGGATTGGCATCCACGTCGCATACATAGACTATGTTTTTACTCTCTTTATCCCAGTCAATGTCTCTCTCCCGCCAGGGAGTGTCGGTGATGTTGCGGGCATAGCCGCCTTCGGTGGAGAGCACAAATATATCTCCACGCACTGCAGCCGCGATCTTTTTACCGTCCGGAGAAAGCCGGTATTCACTGACAGAGGCATTGTTCACGAAAAAGAAGCGGTTTTCCTTGGTCTCTGCCGGCGCCTCGACCGGGATACGGCGAGAATCCCCTGTTTTCAGGTCAGTGATCCAGATACCGAACTCCCGCTCATAGGCTGCCAGAGGCGCTCGACTTGCCACCGAAAGCCATTTGACATCTTCCTGGCGGAATGTGGTGACAGGTTTCAAGCCAGAACCATCAGGTGCGACGCTCCAGATATTCTTGTTGTTGAACTGCCTGTCGCTGACAAAATAGATGCTTCTGCCGTCAGCGCTCCATTCCGGCCAAAAGCAGTTGCTTTCGTCACCAAAAACAAGCTGAGCCTTGGTTTCGGAGAGGCCTTTTATCCAGATCTTCGCTGTGTTCGACCCGCGGTAGCCCCGGCGCCACCAGGAGTCATTCTCCATGCCAAATGAAAAAAGGACGGTCTTCCCTTCAGGGCCGATCTTGGCTTTATACGGCCAGCTCCAGTAGGTATCCAGCAGAGGAAGGGCGTTGCCGCCGTTTACGCTTATCTTGAAGATACTGGATGAAGAGGACCGGCTCGAGGTGAACACTACCCACTTGCCGTCAGGGGTGAAATCAGTGGCCACATCATTGCCGCTGTGAAAAGTGAGCTGCTTGGGCATGCCTCCTTCTGCCTTCATGATGTACACATTGTTGTTTCCTTCACGGTTCGAGGTGAAGGCCAGCCATTGCCCGTCAGGTGACCAGACCGGCTCCCGGTCATAGGCGACATGATCTGTCAAGCGTATCGCTTTTCCTCCACTAGCGGAGACCATCCAGAGGTCGCCCATGTAGGAAAAAGCGATCTGTTTGCCGTCCGGAGAGATGGCCGGGTAGCGAGCACCAATGAGCTCCTTTTCGGCTGCGCCAGAATAAACAACCATCATGGCAATAGTTAAAATCCCGAAAAACAGAGATAGACTGATCCGTTTCATGACATGCTCCTTAGTGAGGAATTGTTCGATGGAATGAGAGATTAAACATGGAAAAAGTAGCAATAACACAGAAAAAATGAGGAGTCAATAAATTAGATATTTAAAGTCAGGACACTAATCCAATCCCACTTTCATCAGCATTTCCTTGACAGGATGATCAGCTGCCAGACAGTTCCTTTGTATTTAGCTGAGTAGAACTTTTCGGGCTCCTCCCAGTATCCGTTTTTATCCTACCTGGCTAGGATCTTCGGCACCATTCCTTTTTTTCGCTTTTTAATCTTTAGATTAAGATTTCACGCGGTACTTCTCGAACCACGCCAGGAGATAGAGCTGCTGAAGAAGCCTGTGGGAGGGCCGCCTCCAGCCATGATACTCTTCAGGCATCCTTACCAGAAGCGTATCTTTTTTAAGCATCTTCAGCGCACGGTAGTATTCCTCACTCTGGCCCATCGGAGTCCTCAAATCTGCCTCGCCGGTCATGACCATGGTTGGGGTGGTCACATTCCCCACATAATGGAGAGGCGAGCGCACAGCGTATTCCAACGGGTCTTCCCACGGGTATTTCTGGAATTGACGGTACCAGTCTGAGCCATCGGTCGTCCCCACGAAGGAGTGCCAGTTGATCACCGGCCTCATCGAGACCGCAGCCCTGAAACGATTGGTATGACCGACTATCCAGGCTGTCAGCACCCCTCCGCCGCTTCCCCCGCAGACGAAAAGATTATTCTTGTCAATAAATCCCTTGTCCAGAGACGCATCCACTCCAGCCATCAGGTCATCATAATCCTTCCCTGGGTAGGAGTACTGAATCCCGTTGATAAAATCCTGGCCGTATCCGGTACTCCCTCTCGGGTTCATGTACAGGACTGCATAGCCGTTGGCCGCAAAATTCTGCCAGGCCCAGTCGAACTGGACTGAATACATGGCCCAGGGACCGCCGTGAATGTAAAGAATCATCGGATATTTTTCCCCGGACTTAAACTCGGCTGGTTTGATGAGCCAACCCTGCAGGTCCAGTCCATCGGGCGACTTGAACCACATCTCTTCGACCTGACCGAGCTTGACGTTGGCCAGGACATCCTCGTTCACATCCACAAGCTTCTTGATTCTGCCCGGATTTTTCAAGTTGAAGGTTATCAAGTATCCTGGTTTGTAATACGTGGAAAGAGTGGTGGCTACCTGGCCGTTTTCAGCAATCGACAATCCGGATAAATAATGGACACCATCAGTGATTTTTTGAGTGCTGCGATTCAAAGAGATGTAATAAATATTCGACTCTCCCTTTTCCCGCAATAGATAATAGAGCCCCGTGCTGTCTGGAGCCCAGATAACGGAAGAGGGCGAATTCGGAAGGTTGACTGCAAGGATCCGCTTCCTATCGCCTGTTCTGTCCATGAGATAGAGGTTGGAGAGATGGCTCGTGTAATTCTTGTCGTTATAGCCAGTGTAGGCAATCCATTTGCCATCCGGTGAAACCTGTGGACCACGGTCAGGGCCTTTCCGGTCTGTGAGCGCCTTGACTTCGAGAGTGCCGAGGTCCACTGAATAGATCTCAGAATCTCCATGCAGGTATTCCGCATCCGGTTTTCGGATAGCGCTGAAAAATATCTCTTTCCCATCCGCTGACCACTGAGGGTCACTGTGAGAATAGTTTTCAGAGGTGACCTGACGCGGCGTCCCCCCAAGCTCAGCATCGATCACGAATATATGAGTATACCCTTTCGGAGTGAATCCTCGTCCGTCCCTTCTCCATGACAGCCTATCGACGATCACTGCTGGCTCCGCCCATTTTGCTCCTCTTGGCCTGCTGGGAAGTTGAACGGGTAAAATCGACTGTGTATCCGGGACAAAAAGAGTGAAAGCCAAATGTTTTCCTCCTGGAGACCACCTTATGTCGCCCGGAGCACGCTCGAGATGGGTCAACTGGGCGACTTCCCGTGTATCCAGCCACATCACGTGAATTTGCATGGTCCCGTCTCTATCGGACAGAAAGGCGATCTTTTGGCCATCGGGCGACCAAACAGGAGAAGAATCCCTCCAATCTCCGTGAGTGAGCTCACGAATCCTCTCCCCTTCGACATCCACGATCCAGAGGTTGCTCCTGGTGTGGTCATTGATCTTATCTGTCCAACTCCGGGTGAAGAGTATATTCTTTCCGTCAGGTGATATGTTCGGGGTTCCGACTGATTCCATTTCCATGTAGGTCTCTTTAGTCAGCAGCGTGTAATTTTGCTGCTCACCAAACGCCTTGCCAAAACCTAGACAGAAAAGAATCAAGCAAAAAACCGTCAATGGGGTGATTGCTTTTCTCATGAGAACCTCCTTTTTTCGAAATCAAAAAAATAATTTAAAGGAAGGAATCTGGAAAAGAGTATAAGTCAACCCTAGATGCATCTGACTCAGAAAGCTAATTTATCCACTCTGAAAATCGAAGTCAATCTTTTTTTCTGTTTGGTGACAGCCAAAAGAAGAGAGATTTTGGGCAAAGATAATAATGAATTTATTCAATCGTTGTCAGGCCGCTCAAACAAATTGAAAGTTCCCGCCCTCGGAATAAAAAGAGTAAAAATAATGAAGTTTTATAGATCAGCGGCAGACGCGATTGCGTCCCTTCCTCTTGGCACGGTAAAGGGCCTTGTCTGCGGCCTTGATGACCTGATGAGGAGTAGAGTTTTGTTCATCACACTCTGCAACCCCGATGCTTATGGTCACAGTGGTCTTATCGCGAGACTTCTTGTTCTTTGTCGGGTTTTTTGGCTTTTGGTAGCGCCGGTCAGAGCCGCGCAAGAAAAACCCTGATTCTGCGATTCGCTTCCTTAGAATTTCAAGATGAGGGAGAGTCTCATCCACGCTTTTCCCGGGAAATACCAGGGCAAACTCCTCGCCCCCATACCGGAAAGCCCTGCCGCCGCCTGAAGCATTCTCCAGCTTTGAGGCAATCATACGCAACACCTGGTCTCCAACATTGTGGCCAAAGCGGTCGTTGAATTTCTTGAAGTGGTCAATGTCGACCATGGCTACAGCGAAACGGCTCCCCATCTTATACAAAGTCTCGCTCAATGCCCGTCGCGCTGGAAGGCCGGTCAGCTCATCCCTGTAAGCCCTGCCGTAAGAAGTCTCGATCACTGCAATGACCAGGACCAATCCTCCTGTTGAGAAAAAGATGGTAGATGCCGATCCGAATTTGCCGGATGTCATGGCAAAAAAGCCAGAGACCAGGACCCAGAAAAAGCCGCATTCGATGATGCCTCTATCCTGGACGTAGCGTATGAAAAGAATGAAAGTGGCAAAAGCGAAAGCGAAAAGTGCAGGCTGGGCTATCGATATTTTACTGAGTACTGCCCAGTCGAAAAAGGAGTGTTTGAGGTAAAGCGCAAAGCCCAATTTGGGGTACTGGCAGATCAGAGCCACACCGAATATCTGCATCGGAATCAAGCTCAAGCGCATCAAGCTATCCAGGCTGAGTATGCCGCGTTCCTTCATAAATGAGAACACAACAAGGTTTAAGGGAAACAAAAAGGCGACGGCATTGTATACTGCCTCCCCAGTAGTGCCAAGGCCTACATCTACTCCAGCAAAGACGAGGAGTGAGCGATCGGCGACGGCTAAAACCAAGACGACAAAAACGAGCTGGCTGCGGTTGAGCCGCCATCCGAGAAAGAGACCCGCACACAAGACGATCCAAGGGTAGAAGCGGGGAAGCCAGGACACTGCCTCCACGATCGGGGCCCGGGTTAAAAGGAATGCCACAAGGATAATCAGCCCCCCGGGCATGAAAAAGGAGAAGACGGCCCTGAGAACTGAAGAGGTGGCCCTGAAGAAAAGTACTTTGCCCTCATCAAATTCGACTTTTTTGGGCGTCTCTTCCATGACTTTTAGCAACAACTTTCAGATAAATATCGCGGTGCTGCGAAAAATTATTACACAGGTTAACTTTTTAAGCAAGTGTCGGAGCCGAGCTACACGCATTCCATTTTCCCCGATAAAAACAAATGGATTGCTCAGGTGGGATGATTAAAAAACATCAATAAAAGAATTTATCTTCGCCGAATTTCTTGATAAGCCTGTCAACGTCCTGGAGAATCAAGTCCCTGCGAACGATGACTGCATCGATTTCCTTATCGGTCAGGTATTCTCCAACAGCATTCCTGATCATCACGAAATCGAGGCTCTTCAGCTTTTCCACGAATGCGCGGGGCAGCTCCTTGATAGGCTCTTTATTACCTTCTGCCATATGGACGAGCGTCTTGGTAAACTTCTTAGAGGTCCGGAAGGAGCGGGAGTGGTCGATGAGAATAAGTCGCCAGTCCTCTGTAATCAGGATGTCTCCCCAGTTCCGGTCTTCGTTGGCGATCAGGTTATCCCAGGCCTTCATCAAGTAATTCGCTCTATTGTATGAGGGAACATAACGGTTGGGGCAGGGAATATTCTGCTCCTGTTTCTCTCTGTACTTTATCCAGTACTCTGCCTCCAGGGAGCAGACCCCTCGGTCACCCCGGAATCTTATCTCCTCATAAGGCGGAACCATGTTCAACTCCAAAAGCTTGTCCAGCCTATAAGCGGCAATTTCCCATTTCCAGCTATCCAGGAAACCTTTGACCCGTCCTTCGACATTCTTCCACCAGCCGTATTTGACGACTCCATCTTTTTCCAGCTTAAGCCTCCAGGGTTCAGTGACTGCCTCCCTTTCGCTCAGCGGCTGACTCGTCTCGACAATCTTAGCTTCCTTGAGGAATTTTTCCCATTTCTCTCTTTCGGCAATTTCTTCTGGTTTGAACTGAGCAAAGGATAGAACCTGGAATCCCAGAAAAAAAAGCAAGAAGAATATGGAACTCATCGATTTTTTCATCTATCCCCTCCTTCAAAAGCTCAGACCGATGTTAAGTTTGGGAATCCTCTGGTCTTCTTCTCCCGTGATATTTCTTTATTATTATTTCATAATTCACGAAGCAGAGTCAAAGCCTTATCCATTTAAAAACTCCACCCTGAAAAACTCTACAATCTGCTCATCTCATCTTTAAGACCTTGGTCGGAACCAGAAACTTCGATTGGAGTTCTAGTTAGAGATCTCGATGACTCTCCCCACTCCCATCTGAACGAAATTCTCGCCGTAAGCCTTTCTAAACAACTCAATCTGATGCTCCCCTGTGCAGTGAGTCGCTCCGACCTTAGAAACGCCCAATTCCTTGAATTGCTGGATGATCTCTTTCATCTCAGCATCAGACTTCTGCATCAGATGGAAGCCTCCAAAAACCAGATAAATATTTTTATCGAGGACTTCTTTCGCTCTCCGGACCATACCCACGATCCCCGGATGAGCGCATCCGGTTATGAACACCAAACCTTTCTCTGTATCGAGTATCACTCCCTGTTCTTTGATCGTTGTTCCCATCTCCCCGGTGGTAAGAACACCTTTGCATATTGCGACCGGTTTATCCACGGAGACGATTTTTGCTCCTGTATTCTCAACTCCTTTTTTAAAATCATCGGGAAAAGAGATAGGAACGTAGACCGAAACCTTGTTATTCTCCTTCAGAAACGAAGAAAGTCCTCCTGTGTGATCTCCATGGATGTGAGAAAGAACGACAAGCTCAACTTCCTTAGGGTTCACCCTAAGCGTTTTGATGTTGTGCATCAGAATATCAGGGTTTGTTCCGGTATCGAACAGGATGGTCTTCTCTGTCCCCTTGATAAGGCAGGAAAAACCCCAATCCGTTTGAGTCCCTTCCGTGAACATATAATTGTCATAGAGGATGGTGATGGTTATCGGGCTCTTATCGAGTGAAAATGCACTGCCGATAAAAATAAAACAAAAGGTGACGAATAAAGCCAGGAAGTTTTTCATCATTCCCTCCAATCAGAATTTGAGTGGCATTTCTATTTTCCTATCTCTTTGGATAAATTTCAAGATTGGGAACGTTCCCTTAATACACTAGTCGGTGGCAAGGTGCTGTACAAGAAATAATCTTTTTGATTCTCCTCCAGATAGTGTGAGTAAAATACACAGGAATGGAAGAAGCGACCTTGAAGATTTAGCCTTCCCGAACCGTCCATCGAGGGAAGCCGATGAAATCGGCCGCCGAGTATGTTTGAGCACGCAACAATCAATCTGATGAATAATGAATTAACACGGACATCTGGTTCGAAGTAACATGTCTGGCGTGCGGAGTTACGCAGGCGCCGAGAGGGGCGGTGAGGGAATGGCGTTAAAAATCTGAAGGGAGCGATGCCATTTCTGTGTGTTTTAGTCGTGAATTTACCCACGCAAAATGGAAGAGAACCTCTATTTTTAATCCTACCTGAGTCTCAATTCGATGCTGCCGATACCAGCATCCACATCGATATCGATCGAAATGTCGGCTTTGCCGAAAGCATCATTGGTGTAGATCTCCCCTCTCTTCTTAAATCCCTTGGCGTCAATGGAGCCGATTCCTCCGTCAATCCTCGCCCGGACACCGATGTGTTCCGGCAGATAAATGGTTGCGCTTCCTATCCCGCCGTCCAGGATAACATCAAAGCCTTGCTTTCTATCGCCCGAAAGGTCCAGCACCAGCTCGCCTATCCCCATATCAATATCCAGGGATTTCAGCGTCAACCCGGTTAAATCGAGCTTCCCTTCTCCGACTCCAAAATTGATATTGAGGTCCAGGGGAACATCGTCGTTCAAGCTGATATCCCATCTGTTTCGTTTCCTGCCTACTGTCATGCCTCGAGATTCTCCCTGCCTAACGGTGAGGACCCCTTGGTCCCTGACTATCCTGTAATCGACTTCTGGTTTCCAGTGCTCGATGTTGTAGCTGAAGTAGGCTTCCATGAGCTCACTGGCTCCACCCTGGATTTTCAGCTCGCCCACTCCTATATCCAGCTTCACCTCTGCAGATTCAGCCCGGCCTAACGCAATGGTCTGGGAATCCTCGACCATCTCGCCAGCTACTTCGCATCCCACCAGACCGGCAGCGATAAAGGCAACTGCCCATATTTTCCAGCTATCTCTGATTTTCATCGTGCTTAACCTCCTCAATCATATATTACGGAAACATGCAGCTTGAAGTTCATTTTTTATCGTGGGGTTGGGCTTCTGAAACCGCAGCTTTACCAGGCGATGCCGTAGTCTTCTCCGGAGTTGCTGGAGCCTCCCCAGAATGTGCCGTGCTTCCTGTCGAAGAAAATAGCGTTCATCGGACCGGAGGTGTATTTACTGACTCTTATGTCATACCCCATGCTGGCCAGAAGTTCCCTCACTTTTTCTGGGACTCTTTCATGGAGAGTGAGCCTCCCGGGAATTGCCACATGCTCTCCGAATGAACTCATCATCTGAAAGCTCACGATGTTGGCCGCTTCACAGGCTTCCTGGACGTTCATCCCGAATTCGGCCATACAGAGGAAAAACTGGAGGCAGTTCTGGTCCTGAGTGTCCCCGCCCTGGATGGAAAAGGAGAGAAAGGGCTGGCCATCTTTCAAGGCGAGACTCGGAGTCAGGGTTGCCCGCGGCCTTTTCCCCGGAGCAACAACGTTGAACGGGTTTATGGATTCATCCAGGACAAAGCTCTGCATGCGCTGACTCATTCCCATCCCGGTCTTTCCGGCAATGCAGGCAGGAATCCAGCCTCCGCTCGGTGTCACGGATACGACCCAACCTTGCTTATCCGCAGCCTGGATGGACGTTGTTCCCGACATGAAGTTCTGCTCGAATGCAGCCATCTCTGCCTCGCTTATCTTGGACGGGTCTTTCTTGCCCACGTTCGACCATTCTTTCAGGAGGTAGAGATAGGGATTCTTCTTCCCCTCAAAGGGATAGGGATCGCCAGGCTTGACATCAGGGTTATTCAGGTTCCAGTTGATCTGTTTGAGCCTTTCCTTGGCATATTCTTTGGACAATAATCCCCTTATCGGTTCTTCCGGAGGGAAATAGGGATCACCGTAGTAAAAATCCCGGTCTGCAAAAGCCAGGTTCATCACCTGGTAAAGAGTATGGATATAGTTCACGCTGTTATAGCCCATTTTCTTCAGGTCTATATTCTCCAGCATGTTCATCATCTGGAGGAGAACCGGCCCCTGAACCCATGAGGTCAGCTTGTAGACCTCAATCCCTTTGTAACTGGTCATGACCGGCTCTTCAAGATAGACCTGCCATTTGTCCAGGTCCTCCCTAGTGATCAGTCCTCCCTGCTCCTGGCAGCTGCGCACATATTCTTCGGCGATATCCCCCCGGTAAAAACGGTTATAGGCAGCATAGATCGCTTCCTTGCGGCTTTTTCCTTCAGCCAGAGCTTTTTCTTCTGCCTCGACCAGCATCTTCAGAGTTTCCAGCAGGTCAGGCTGACGGAAAATCTCGCCCGGATGGGCAGCCTCATGCTCCTCACCAAGATGCGGCAGCAGGATCTTTTTGGAATAGGGCCACTGCTTGATCCTGTCCTTGGACCGTTCTACCCTTCTCGTGAATTCCTCTTCAGCCGGGTATCCCTCGGCCATCTGCATCGAGGGTTCAAGCACCTCTTTCAGACTCATCGTCCCGAACTCAGCCAGCATGGTCATCAGGCCCCCTGGTGTTCCCGGGGTCACCGCTGCCAGAGGTCCGTATTCGGGAGGATACTCCATTCCTTTCTCCTTGAAGAATTCAGGTGTGGCGCCGGTGGGAGCGACTCCGAGTGCGTTTATTGCGATGACTTTTTTGGTCAGGGGATTATAGATCAGGGCTTGAGTCTCGCCGCCCCAGCTGAGAACATCCCACATGGTACAGGTGGCCCCGAGCATGGCACAGGCTGCATCCACAGCGTTCCCACCTTTCTGGAAGATCATAGCCCCTGCGGTCGCAGCCAAAGGCTTGCCGGTTATCGCCACCCAATGCCTGCCGTGAAGCACAGGCTTCTCGGTCCGGCCAGGACTCGAGGAGCCTGAGACAAAAATAAAGGCCACAAGCATCAACCAGACCTTCCAACAAGCATGAATTTTACCCCTCAAACTCACCATTTCATCCTCCTTTTTGCCCGCCAAAGCTGAAAGGCCAGGGCTTTTCTATGCCCAAAAACATCAAAGTTGATCCCATCAGAGCTAAGTTTTTCATGAAATTCACCATCTCTGCCATCTGCTGTTCCTGAGCAACAGCCCAGAAGTTATGCATCATGATTGTCACCGGGATGAAGAAAAGCAATGCGGCTGCCACACCGACTTCTGGAAAAATCCCAAAAAGAAATGTTAAAGCGGCCACGATAAGCAGCAAACCTGAGATAGCAATTCCCAATTCAGGCAGAGGTACTCCTTTAAATTTCGCATATTCGGTCATATCAGAGAATTTTACGAAGTGATTCAAACCACTATAAAAATAAAAAATCCCGACGATGATTCTTCCGATCAAGACAACGATTTTCATCATCTTCACCTTTACTCGATATAAAATTTCTCCATCAGATGCCGCCACTTCTTCATCAGCTCTTCGTTCAAATCCAAAGGCGGAGTCGCATCTTCAGGTAAGAAGGGCTTATACGGACATATTTTCGCCTGCGCCTCGAACTCTTCTCTGATCTTCTTCAGTTCTTTGGGTTGAGTCAAAAGGTCGATGGCAGAGGCGGCCATGGATTTGGCTCCGGCATTGAGCCCTTTCCAGGCTGTCGAACCGTAGTTGCAGGCGACAGAAGACCAGTGGTGGCCGATTGCACCCGGAACCTGACCCGGGAACCAGATGGATGCCAGGGGAGCAACCATACTGACATCACCCACATCGGAAGAACCACCGCCGACAAAAACATCACTTGGCGCTCGGAGCTCGCTCACTCTCGTGGGCATCCCTCTCTCCGGCCTTTCCAGATCTTTCTGGAGCGCTTTGGCAAAATCATGTTCATCCTCTGTCCATTCCGGCATCCCGATAAGCTCGATATTCTCCTGAAAAAGCTCTGCCAGAGCTTTATTGGCATAGCGCTGATGGACAGCGGCAATGACCCGCATACTCAACTCTGTCCCGCTGGCCAGAGCTCCGGCCTTAGCGCAGTTTATGACCTTTTTATACATATTCTCTAGCCTGTCATCCGAGTTTCTCACGTAGTACCAGACGCTGGCTTTATCAGGCACTACATTCGGAGCTTCTCCTCCTTCAAGGATTACGTAATGCATCCTGTAGGTGTAGAGGAGATGCTCACGCAGGAAGTTCGTGGCCACGTTCATGATCTCGACAGCATCCAGGGCGCTTCTGGCTCCCCAGGGGGAAGCGCCGTGAGAAGTCCGGCCTGTGAAAGTGAAAACAGTCGAGAAAAGCGCATTTCCGCTTGTTCCGTAGCTCGTTCCGAACCCGCTGCTGCTGTGGTTGTCGATGACCGCATCCACATCATCAAACAGCCCGGCTCTTATCATGTGCGGCCGGCTGATAAGTGTCTCCTCAGCAGGTGACCCAAAAAACTTAATCGTGCCTTTAAGGCCATACTTGTCCATAGTTTGTTTTACAGCTATGGCCGCGGCGATACCTGCTGTGCCCATGGTGTTGTGGCCGCAACCATGCCCGGGAGCTCCTGGGACAATGGGATCCTGCTGCGAAACCCTTCCCTTCTGGGAAAGCATGGGCAGCGCATCATATTCACCCAATATCCCGATCACAGGCTTTCCAGAGCCATAGGTCCCTACAAAACAGGTCGGCATGCCGGCCAGGCCGCGTTCGACAGTGAAACCGGCTTCTTCCAGAGTATCTGCCAGGATCTTCGATGATTTGTACTCTTGAAGCCCGAGCTCGGCGTATGACCAGATGGCATCTGAGATCTTGCCGAACTTTTCCACAATTTGAGGCTGGCTCAACCATTCAAGGGTATATTTCTTTTCTTTCCCGACCTTCTCTGCGGCCTGCGCAGGAAAAATGGCCCCCAAAATGAATGCTGTTATTACGATTACAAACAGTACATTCCTCTTCGAACCTTTAGCTCTCATATTACCTCCTTTGCTAATCTAGTAAAAAAATTTCATTACGATCGCCATAGTAGAATCTCATTCATGTTTCATTACCAACGATGACCAGCAAATCATCCTTTATATCATATCGAGCAAAGAATTATAGTCTGCCCCATGCGTCATTTCCAGCAGAATGCGGCTATTTCATTTTTCATGTCATTGCGGGCGGAGCCTGGCAATCTCATACTTGTGTCATTGCGAGTGAAGCGTGGCAATCTCATGATTTAAAACAGAGCCTTTATAAAATAAAATGTCATCACTCCGGAAGCGATCAATTTTAAAAGTATCCCGAACATAACTCCGATAAAAACACCCCAGCCCGCTTTCAAAGCCGCAGAGCTCTGTTTCCCGATAAGCAGCTCCCCGATAAAGGCACCGATAAAAGCACCGATGATCATCCCAAAAGGCGGAGCATAGATTATCCCCACGATCATTCCGATGACCGCTCCCCAGAACCCGAATTTCGACGCTCCGTATTTCTTAGCTCCTGCGGCCGGGACGATGTAATCCAAGGCAGTCACAATAATGGTCAGCGCAGCCATCCCGATAAGAAATGCCGGGCTGAACGGCTCCCCGCGCTTGGCGATGGACAAGAGAATTAAAGCGAGGAAACTGAAGGGAGGGCCGGCCACCCCCGGAACAATACAGCCGATGATCCCGATGATCAGAAAAATAAAGCCGATGATGATCAGTACAACCATATCGATGTCTTTATTTTATAGTGCAGGAAATGATTTAAGTCAAAAGGAAAAAATTATAATCCTTAATCCCGTCGTAAAATAAACCAAACTCTCAGGTGATTCGAGCAGATGATATTCGCTAAGAGAATAATCGCTAAAATAAATGAGAACTTTCTTAATATTCTTTCCCGCCGTTATTCCGGAGTTACCAGATATAAAGCTTCCCTTCTTTCAACTGGAAGGTGACGGTGCCCACTTTGTTATCCGCAGTAATCGTAATGACATAGATCTTGAAATCATCCAAGGGCACTCTGATCACATCATAGATGTAACTCTGTATAGGCACTCGAGTGTAGTCACTGAACAGATTGATTCTCATCCCTCCATGCCCTTTCCGGAATGTGGTCAGGATCAATTCATTGGTCATCAATTCCACTTCCACTTTACCGACACCAGGGATGTACAGGATCTGTTCGATGTCGTGAGGCCGTGTCTCCGGAGATGTTCTCGGGAGATCAGGAGGCTTTGGTCTCGGGCTTGTTTCTGGAGGTGTCTTGGTAGAGCAGGAGATTAAAAAAACCATGGTAACAGCTAAAACAGAAAAGATCTTGTTCATGCGCTTCTCCTCACTTCTTATACGAAACAGTCCGGTTTAAAGTTTATTAGGCGCAAGAATATGCCTTCAACAGATGAAGTGTTAATCCTTTTTATAAACAGGATAAATATCTTTGGGAATGTTCTTGTAAGGGAGCAGAGTCAAATCCGCTGGTCCCCACCCCGGGGCATCGACCTCGAAAACTGCCCCGGCCAAGCCAGTCTCCACGAATCCTCGCCTGAAATGAACGCGAGATTTGAGGACAATGATATCCAGGGTATCGATGTTTATGCCAAGAGGCCTGAAGATCTGAGGTGTCGTGACCTGCATGAGCTGGGGTGTGAGAATCACTCGATCATTGTCCCCGAAGGAAAGGACGACCACTGTTCCCCGGCCATAATTGCTGATGAATTCAACCTTTCCATCTATCCTGACTGGATTTCCCGCAAACTCATCCGAATATCCTCCCACATCGATGCTGACCGCGTCGCCTTTTTTCGCTGTTTTCTGAAGGTTTTCAATGGCTTTTTCATCACGCAAAGTCGCGATGCAAAAATTCTTTGCTCCTTGTTTAATAAGTTCTTCAAGGATATGGGTAGAACCACCTGTTCTATCGCTGTGGTCAGCGATGATCACCGGAGTTTTCCCTGAATGGGCCGCAGCAATGGCCAGAGCCACTCCTTCTTCTGTTTTGGGAAGTTTCTTTCCGGCAAACTCCTTCCTCCGCCGCCAGATATAATCGGACATATCATCGGCAATCCTGTCCGCAAGCTTCTGGTCATCATTGGTGACGACCATGACAGCTGTTCCCACATCGGGCACATCCGCATAGGCAAAGCCAAAGGCGACCGAGACGTATACACCCGGATAACTACATTCCCAGCGACGGGCCCTCTCCATGATCTCCATCGCCGGAGAAACGCCTGTCCCCTGGAACACGCTGGGAGTGATGACGCCGGGCTTCCTGGTGGCCATTGTGGGCTTGTAACGTCCCCGGATGGTGTTGATCATGACTCGCGCTGCGTGCTCTCCTGTCAGAGTCGTATCATAATGAGGATACCTCTTGATGATAAACACAGCATCAGCCGCATCGGAGAGCTCATGGTCCTCATTCGCGTGGAGGTCGAGCGTGACCATGATAGGGATATCGCCCACAGCCTTGCGAACTCTGCGCACCAGCTCTGCCTCGGGTTTAGGAATTCCTATAACAGCCATGGCACCATGGAGAGAAAGGAAGACACCATCGAGGTGGCCAGCCTGTTTCAGGTCCTCGACGATCAGGTTGGAGTACTTCTCAAAGGCCTCGGTTGTTATCCAACTGCCGGAAGAACCACCCCGTGCATCGCGGGGAGAAAGGATACCCACAAGCTCTATACCGCCATACTCCTCACAGATAGTCTTAAAACCGCCGATGTATCCCTGTCTTGAGCATAGAATATCCCGAGTGGGAGGCCCATAGTATTCCCAGTCTTCTACAGTGGTCGGGTCTGGACAGAAAGTGCATGTCTCGTGCGAAAAAGTAGCAACCGCTATTCGTATGTTTTTATTCTCTTCTGGAACGATATCTGCTCCAGCTGTTAACATAAAAAAGATGGTGAACAGAAATAAAAAACCAGATATCTTGAATACATTGTGTTTATATTGAGGAATATTTCTCCCCGGATGGATTGAATCGCTCATTTGATTAGCCTCCTCTGACGCCTGTTCTCTTTAGCATGGAAAACGCATCTTGTCAATGGGCGCCACTCTCTCTCCACTCTCTCTTCAATATTTGGTAAACATCTTTTGTACATGGCAATAGTCATCTTCTTTTTAATAATAGGATGAGTGGCACGGGGTGCTCGCCCGCAAAGCCAAAGCGGAAGGAGCGCACTGGGAGAAAAGTGCTTACGTTTATTTGCTCCTATTGAACATCCAAGCCAATATGTCTAAAATAAAATATGTCTAAGAAAGTAGGGACGGACAACCTCATGGTGTAAGAATGAAGAAAGTCTAATGACAGTCAGCACGCTCGGCGAATACAGGATCCTTAAAGAACTCGGAAGAGGAGGAATGGGAGTCGTCTATCTTGCTGAGCACCAGAGGCTTCTCAAAAAATACGCGATCAAAGTTCTTCCTCAAGCCTTCGCTCAGGATGCTCAACTCGTTGAACGATTCCACAATGAAGCCCGCGTCATGGCAGAACTCGACCATCCCAACATCGTCAAAGTCGTCAACATGAGCTGCGAAGGGACGACTTACTATCTGGTGATGGATTACATTGAATCCGACACCGGAGCGCCAAAAAACCTCCATCAGCTCATGAGGGAGCATGGGGGGAAGCTTCCTGAAGATAAAGCTGAGAAAATTGCCCTGGATATACTGCATGCCCTCGAGTATGCCCATTCCTATTCCTCTAAATCAACTCCGAGCGGCATCATCCACAGGGATATAAAACCCGCCAACATACTCCTGGATAAACAGGGAACAGCCAAAGTCGCGGATTTCGGGCTGGTGAAGATCCTCGGAGGTGATCCGGACACTGTGACCAAAAGAGTGACTCTGACAGCAGAAGGTGTGATTCTCGGAACCTATGACTTCATGAGTCCCGAGCAAAAAGCAGGAAAACCGGTGGATCACCGGACAGACATCTATGCTGTCGGCGTCATCATCTATTCCATGCTCACCGGAAGGAAACCAGAAGGGCGCTTCAGTCTTCCTTCAGAGATCTACCTCGAGCTTTCGAAAAAATGGGACGCTGTTGTGGACAAATGCCTTCAGCACCTTCCTGAAGACCGCTATCAGACAGCTAAAGAAGTCATCCAGGAAGTTAAAGCCGAAAAAATCGCCAAGCCTAAAAAGGCCAAAAAGGTTCCCAAAGAAAAAAAAGAACACAGAGGGTTCTTCCGGGAGCTGCTTCGCTACGGCACCATAATCATCGTTGTGGGTATCGTTGTCGGAGCCATCATGACCTATGTCATGTTCAAAGATGAAGCTTTCCGCAATCTGTTGAAAGACTCGGTTTCAGCAACGCTTAAAGGAGAATTAAAACAGGAAGAGAAAACAACGCAAACTCCAGAAAAAATAGAAACCTTGAAAAAAACACAGACACAGACGGCAGAAAAAAAAGCGGAAGCAGAAACAGAGGCCAAGCCGCCGCCGCAGCCACCCCAGCCTCCTGTTTCCATTCCGGATTCAGAGCAAATGGGAGGCGCTGAATTTATGGACGAACTCAAGAAGCTGGCCACGGTTCTTGAGAAAGAAGGTATCACCGAGGCGAACAAGGAACTCTCGAAATATTATAAGAACGCAAGCCCTGAGGAGAAAAGGACACTTGATTTCTTGTTGAATCTCGGAGCAAACTTTCTGCAAGTTTACGGAGAAAAGCCAGCCGAGGGTTTTCAAGATTTTGCCAAGGTTATGCAGAGAGTCCAGAAAACTGTCCCGACCGTAGGGCCTCTTAAAGACAGCTGGGAAAAAGTCATACAGAAGTACCAGGAGGGAAAACAATACAGAGAAGAAGGCGATCTTGACAAGGCAAAGCAAAGCTACACTGAAGCCCAGAGGGAAATGAGAAGAGTCACCCTGCTTCAGTGGACCAAACAACAGGCAGATACAGCAAAGGGCATGATGAACGACTCGAAGAGAAAGGTAGAAGAGACATATCCGGGAATAAGCGAAAACCTGCTTTTTCGCACGGCTTTCAAGGCAGGAGATGATGCGGATAATGCCTATGACAAAGGTGACTATCCGAGAGCGAAAACGCTTTATTCTATCTCGAATGATGTGTATAGCTTAATCACAATGAATTACCAACAACCTGAGTGTGTAGAAGTCCTCAGAGATTATGTCGAAAAAACAAAGGCTGAAGCTGACAAACTGGGCGCTTCAAACCTTTCCAGAGCTCTCTACAGCCAGGCTTTCAGAAAAGAACAGCAAGCCCGCACGGCCTTCAGCAACAATGCATTTGAAGAAGCCGCGGCTGCCTTAGTCGAATCAGCCTTTTTCTATGAAAGCGCAAAGGACAGGGCGCTACAAGCTCGCAGACCAACACAAACAATAAGATAAAAAGGCAATCCCCCCGCAATAGTCATCTTAGGCTTTTTGAGATTAATATCAATCCCGAACAGATCAGGTTATAAAATATTGAATTTGTTTCCTTTGGCTAGCAGATCTTTCTCAGATGTGCAGAGGAATGGACCGAAAAAAATTCTCTAATATTTCACGAAATAATAATTATCGGGCTTCAGGTACAATTTTGCCAGACTCTTGATCTTTTTGCCGTCAATCTTTTTCTCGACATAATCAGCCTGGATCCCTTCACTCTCAATCAATTTGATATACCCAATCTCCTCCAGAGCCTGTTTCATCTTCTCCAGCTGTTCTTTGCTCTCTATATCTTTCACGTAGAGGTCTATCTCGCTATAAGCTTTTCTCACTCCCTGTTTGTACTCGACAGGCAGCTTTGCCGCAGGTTCTATCTTCGACTCGAACTCCACCTTTATCCTGATCTCAGCTCCGATAAACTCGTTTTTCGAATCATAGAACTCAGCGTCTTCGTATGAAGAAACCTCTATCACCAGTCCGTATGGAATCTGTTCAACCAGCTTTGCGGGTTTAAGTTTGTCCAGGTCAAATTTATTGATGAAGAATCCAAGGACAATCAAGGCTACGGCGAAGATTATAATGAAAACTCCTTTAAAGAATCTTTTTAGGAAAGGCTTCATGTCTTTTCTCCCAATTGAAGTACTTTTTATCCAAAGAAAAAAATTTCCTTTAATCTACCAGAAAAACCATTCTTTTTCAACCTTCAGAGGGACTCAGCTCATTCAGGCTCAATATCCGGCTGCTGCCCAGCTCCTGATCTCCTGCATATTTATTAAAAAGAAGGGAGAAGTCAAGAACCGCACGAATTCCGCCTCCTCGGAAATCATGCTTTCTGGTTATTCTGAGAAGGCTTTTGCTTACATCCCCATGGAACAGGCTTTTATTCCTCTTTTTTCATGCCAAAGCGGATCATGGCCTGCATCTGCTCGTCAGGTAAGGCAGGTGCATTGGGATGGTGTTCCTGCATATGTTTCTTTCCCTCTTCCATGAAAGTGGACACTGCAACATCGTCGCTTTCTGCCTCGACAGTCATGGACTGATTGCACAAAGGGCATTTCATGGAATACTTCATTGGTTCACCCCATTTCTCTTAAGTTTTTCAAACCGCCACTATCTTATTGATTTCAATTTTCCAAATCAAGGAAAAATAAAGTGAGGATTTCTGTATCCATAATATTTTTCATTTTCAGGGGAAAATTAGCAACTTTTTTGCCGTCAAATGCGTATATACATGTAGAAAGCATGAAAAAAGGAGAATGAAATGAATACAAAAATAAAAGAAAAAATCATCATAATGATAATAGCTGTTCTTATTGCTTTTATCGGTTTCAACCTGATGGTCTCGCCCTCAGCAGTGGATCTGATCAAACAGAATCAAACCCCAAATTACGAAATCACCTACAGTTCATCCCTATCATATATAACATAACCGCGAATCAAAGCTGGAGGAGCTACTCCCCTATCCATCATATCAATCCGGTCTAAAACCAGAAATCCGCTCTTCCAATCCAGACGGGTTTAAAATCCATAACAACGAGAAGGACCTATTTTTTCTTCTTTTTTTTCTCAGCTATCAGAGCCTCAATGACTATGTTGTTTATGGCAGACCGGGCCATGTTCTTATAACTGTCCTCTTTAAACAGAGATTCTGCCTTTTCGTAATATCTAACCGCTTCTTTATCCTTCCCGATCTTCTCAAACATGTGAGCGAGCTCATAGGAAACCAGGCCATCATTTGTCTCATCCAGTAATTCCTTCAAGGAGGAGAGGGACTGATGTTTAGTCGGCTGGTGACGGCACTCATTTATCCTGTCTGCTATTGTTTTGTGATCTTTTTTAATCAACTCGCTTCCCCTCTTCATTTCTTATCTTATACTTTTTCATTTTTTT
>Ga0224501_10000401_pt1 | contig 35832 bp, 38 predicted proteins | sample SF_Oct11_sed_USG_4_FD_169105 | JGI IMG/M metagenome (GOLD analysis project Ga0224501, IMG submission 169105) | Sediment microbial communities from San Francisco Bay, California, United States - SF_Oct11_sed_USGS_8_1 | ecosystem: Environmental > Aquatic > Marine > Sediment | place: USA... | reverse complement strand
TGCCCCCCGGCAACAGTCAGAACATCTGGCTTCACTTTTTTCGCTGTTTCCAAGGTTCGGACGGCAACGTAAGTATTGCAGGTTGCAAGGGCGCTCGAAGCGACAACATCGGGGTTAAAAGATTCAACATGCCTTTCTAGTCCCTTCCAATCCAAACGTTCGGCATTGCAATCCAACACATTTATCTCCACATCCTTGCATTCGCTTTCAAGGAAAGCCGCAAGTTGAAGAATTCCATAGGGCGGTGGCAGATACTCTCCCATAACAAACCAGTAATCCTTCGGAGGTTCTACGAAGAGCACTTTCACCTGAGCCATCTCGATTAACGATGCGTCATTATCCTAACTCGGTTCTTTTACTGATTACATTTTCGTTCTTCTCTATAAATATGGAAGTTGATAATTGTCGTGGAAAATTTAACCAATACTCAATAGGGCAAACGCCAAATATCTTTCACTTACACTGGAGAGAAGTGACTGATGCCCCGACGTGAAAGGCGACACGAGGAACAAGACAAACTTGGCTTCGCTTCCCTTGGATTTTTTCTCCTGCTTATTGGCGTGATTTGGCTAATTACGCCAAACCTCTCCCAAGCAGTTGCTGACTTCTTCAACAGCTTCACGCTCGAAAAGGAGGTTTTTCCGAACGTTTTCTTGCCTTCACCGGCGCACCATCATCCAGTAGTTTATACAGCTGTTGCGCGGTTTTGTTTTGTCTTCAGTCTATTTCAGATCGTCATTTTGGTTTTGAGGTTCTTTTTTAGAGACCCCCTAAATAGGGTGATTGGGACGTTTTCGGGTATAGTTTTTTGGTTGGGTGTGGGTTTCGTTTCGAACCTGTTGGCAGCTGAAGCCCTCGAGTGGTTCGGTTTTCTTGGTTGGTTGATTGTGTTCATAGGGCTGTCGCTTGTTGTTAGGAGTCTTTTGGTGTTGCTGTTTGGAGTTGCACTACGAAAATTGTGAACTAGTGGATTAAAAGCTTCACGGCCTACAGACAATTCATTTCTTGCTGCCTGCGTCCGTTAGTCTCTGTTGTCCAGCTCCAGTTAACTTCCAAACGTAAGACCTCTTGCCCTTACGGGTGAGGATGTTTTCAGCTTCGAGAAGATGAAGATGATAAAGAACCGAAGCGTAGCTCAAACCAGTTTCTTGCGCAAGGTTTTTGGCATTAGACGCCTCCTTCTCAAGAATCAAAATTATCCGTGTCCTAGCCAACAAGCCCCTTTGAACATTTCTCTTTAGAGTTAAAAAAGCCTTAGGATGGTGTGACATTTTAAACATGGTTCCTCAAAACAAATTATTCTTTGACACAAAAAAGGTTTCCAGTAGTTCTGCTAAGCGACGAAATCTGCCAAGCTGACTTGTCTAGGTCTATTACCTTCGAACAACGATCTGATTTCTTCTTCAACCAACAAAAGCCGTTGAGCGTAATACTCAGAGAGACCATACTTCTGAACGAGTTGATGCGCCGCCTCCAAGTATTTTTCAATCCCTCCACGATAAACGGTTAGGGTCACGGCGCCTCCACAGTCTGGACACTTTCCACGGAGAGGTAGCCTTCTAAACCGTTTGTTGCAGGATTTGCATCGAAAGTTTTGGGTGGTGAAAGCTCTTAAGTTGCCAGCTATGTCGCGGATAAAGTGTGTAGTTAGAACCTTCTTCGCAACCCTCTTAGCGTCGACAGCCTCGATCTTTTCTGCCAATGTAAGCTGGCTATGTAACTTATTAATCATCTGCCCCAATTTCTTATATACACTCTCATCATTGCCCATATTGATATCGGAAACGGGAATCGTATACTTGAAACCCTGAAACTGCGCGGGGGTGTTTAATCGATGTTCAATGAGGTCTATGAGTCCGCTCACTTTCTGGGGCGCTGCCTTCTGCCAAGTTTTTTCATAAAAAAGGGATGGATACGTTGCAGCAACATCGACTTCATGAGCTTGCCGCTGCACTTCCAATGGATTTACCACCGGGATGATGAACAGCGGAGCGTCCATTATTCCCCCTATCTGAGCAGGCAGATAAGATTTAGAGAAGCTCAAGATCGTGTCCAAAGCCAGCATTAGCGTGTCTTCGTCGCCGTCGCAGTCCCTGCGCTTCGCCGAATGCCATAGAGGATGAGCATAGCAAACATTTAGACGAGTAAAGCCGACGATCCTCCCAAGGATGCCTACGGAAGTGTGGGGTGCCAAACCTACAACAAGATGCCCAATCAAGTCATCAACTCGTTTAATGTTGTAGTATGGAGGAAGCGCGTATACCTTTTCTAGAAGCTCGTCTAGAAAGTTGGCAACGCGAACAAAGTATTCTGCGCTCTTCAACGGAATAATCACGTCCTGCACTTTAAGCTCACATACCTGATTAGAATCGGTCAAGCTGTTTCCATCGCAGTCGTAGGAGTAGCCAAGTTGCCGAAGCTTTTCAACAGGCACGCCGAGTTCTGTTGCCTTAAAATGCGTCAATGGAGCGTTTGTAACGTCGAACCGTATTGTCCCATCCTTGAAGACAGACAGATCATGTTTCGCTCGTAGAATCCCCCTTTCAAGGATTTCCGCCGTCTTTGTTTCATTCATTAAACCCTTTACACCCTTCACGAGTTCAGGGATAGGAAGATTAAGCTTTCTGCAGGCTTCGTCCATCAACTCTTTAAGATTAACCAATTGTTTCTCGTAACTTCTCGTTGGAACCCTGCAAACCGGACAAAAACTTTCTTTTAGACGCCTCCCGCATCTAGGGCAAAATTTCTCCACAACGGTTTCTGCGCCACACCGAGGACATTTCGCTTTGAAGGTTAACTCATTACACCCCAAACAACGACGCTTAACGAGGTCAACTTCTATCGCAACTTTGCTCAACGCCGCTATAAGATTTCGTCGAGAGCCACCAGCCAACCCGACGGGAAACAGGACGTGAACGAGCGGCCTCATCTCTCGCCTCTTAGCCTTTTCTGGGCGTCCCATTCTGGCCCCGAGAAAGGTAGGAGCCTTTTTTCTGATAGGGACCCCCGCGAGTTTCTGCATGATTTCAAAAACGCTTTTTGAATGAACTGTCGTTTTGGGGGCGTGTAGCCCAAGGCAAAAAGCGAAGATGTGCGCCTCATCGCTTTCTATCTTAATTTTGTTTTCAACGACTTCATGTGGAACCAAAATTCTTTCAAGCAGAACTTTTGTCGTTTCGTTCTTCACGCCAGTTATTTCTTGGACAACACTGGCGTCGATTTGCCTTTCGGAATTCAAGAGCCATTTCCTTAACGTTTGAAACTCTTCAGAGGAAATGCTGGACCAAAAAAAGGTGAAAAAAGGATGAAGAGGCACCTTGAACGTTGAAGACAACGCTATTGCCTCCTTGGCGCTTGGCTTGTTTTTGAACGGGTCGCCTAACATGCCTTCGAGACGGAGGGTGGGAATCTTGACGGCTGCAGCAGCCTTTTCTAAACTGCCGTTAAAATCTTGTTTGATGACCGCGCGAAGCTCTTCACGCCACCATTCTTCGGTGAAACCAGACGGAAGCAGAGGTTTATTATTGTATAAAAAGTCGCCAAATCCGATGAGAATGTCCCCAATAAATAGAATTTTGTCAATCACGTTTTGGATTTGTTTAAAATTTTGAAGTGAAACACGGACAACGGACCCATTTTTTAGACGCACAACCGGGGGTTCTATCGTATCCACAGGGACAACAACTCCGGCTTTTCCAGGCCCTTCTATGCGCAGTTGCGTTCCTGCGGCGAGAAAGTTTCCAAGAACCATCATGGTCGCGGGGTGGATGCCCACTGCTGCAAGGCCTGTGTTCCTTGCTCTCCCATAGCGAAGCCTGAAGCCCCCACGTGTAGACGGAAATGAGAAAATTGGGCGGCCGGCGATGACATCTTCCATAAACCCAGCTGTCCTTTTTTCCTCGATTTCCCTTATTCTTCCTAACCAATCCCATCCCTCGAGTCCCAGTTTCTCAACGATCGTCCACACTTTTGCAGAGCGTCCCACGACCCCATCATTTACAACTCGAAGAGCCCCGCCTCGAACTCGGTTTGTTTCAATTCGAGGTAGGTTACGGAAGGATGAAACCTCAATTGGGTCGGATTCTGTGCCGGTGACTTCCACTGGAATAAACTGAACAGCCCTTCTCAATTCCTCGTCTGAAACATGATACTGAAATCTAGCTACTGCCCGCTCAAATAACCGCACTTCTTCTATGAAACGGCTAATCTCCTCCTCGGTTGGTTTATAACGGTCCAACCCGAGCAGGCGGCGAACAAAATCTCCGATCACCAAGGTTAAGGCTTGCTCAGTGCCGCCTGCAGAGCGTATTGGACCAGCGTAATAAATTGCGAGATACTTTGTTCGATCAGGATTGGATTTGACAGCTACTCGCGCTACACCCTGCAGGGGAGCCGCAGTAATTCCTTCGGTTAATATGGCGAGGGCGGTTCTTATCGCTTGCTCGGCTGCTTCACGTGCATCCATGTGCCCAAATTTTCCATAAACAATTTGCTCGGCAATCTTGAAAGCAAGTTCGTCTCGAGGTAACTTTTTGCTCAAATCTCGTATACTTTCAGCAACTCCGGGAGGACCAACAAGTCCTTCGACGAGTTCGGCTAGATCCTTCGCTACTTCAGGCTCAGGACTGAGGGCAGGGTCTAGCCCCCTCTCTCTCGCCTTTCTTGCAACAGCATACACGCTCTCGAGGCTTTTTTCTAAAACAGCCGTGTATTGCTGATACTCTTTGCTCATCTCGATGTCCAAAATCGTCCTCCTTCACTACGATTCTCGGAAGCGGATATTGAGTCTTTCTAACACAAAATAGATAAAAAGAGAAGAAGGCTCTTCGTGAGTTCAAAAAAAATGAAAGTTGACACGGTTCCTGTTTGAGGACCCCTCGTGTATCCTCTCATGGGCGTTTCATATTTTTCACTAGTTCCCTGATTTTGTCTTTCACGTCATACTCTTCTAAAACGTTGCCTGTCACAATTATGTCTGCCCCAGCCTCTACTACTTCTTTCACTTGTTCACCGGTTTTTATGCCGCCGCCTACAATCAAGGGAAGACTGATAATACTCTTCACCATTCTTATCATTTCGCTAGGCACGGATTGTTTGGCGCCGGATCCCGCCTCTAGGTAAACGAAGCGCATGCCAAAATACTCTGCTACTAAGGCATGGGCGACAGCAAGTTCAGGTTTGTCGTATGGAATTGGAACAGCCTTTCCTACGACGCTGGCTGCACTGCCCTCTCCCACGATTATATAACCAAGGGGAATGGGTTCCAAACCGAATTCCTTGATGATGGGCGCACCCAAAACATGGGCGCCTATAATAAAGTAGGGATCTGATGAATTGAGGAGTGACATGAACCATATGGCATCAGCGTACTTGCTAATGCCGGTTACGTTGTTGGGAAAAAGAATTACCGGAATGTTCACTGTCGTTTTTATCGCTTTTACAACACTGTCCAGATTGGAAGTTGAAACAATTGTTGATCCGCCAACCATAATAGCTGCTGTTTGGCAAGATTCCGCGTCATGAACTATATGGGATGCGGAGGAGGGAGTTACCTTTTCGGGATCGATGAGAGTAATATGAATAGTTCCTTCTTCCTCAATCTTTTCTAGCAGATATTTTTCCACTTGCCCAACCATGCATGACCCCACTAGGTACTAATTGCTCTTGAGTAGAATTTGTCGGTGAATTGACAGTATATGTCGATTTCTCGAAAAGCAGGTCTAATGGATAGTTCATCCGTTAAGCCGCAACTTCCACACCGCACTCTAGCGCGTTCTTTACCTGGCGATATCTCAACCCTAATTGCTTCTTTTCCACATTTGGGGCATAGGTAAACCTTGGGCAACTTCGTTTTAGGGATTCGAGCTACTTTTCTTCGCCTTCTACCCATGTCAAGTCCCCTGTTATGAATATAACATTTAAAGCTGCTACCTTTAACCACACGTGTCCAAGTACATCGTAATGGCTTAAATATTTGTCCTAAACGCGGCATTTAACGAAACTAGAAATGGAAGAAAAATATGAGCTATTAAAGAGGGGACTCAATAGTAGAGATGCAGGGTGAGCACGTTGAAATTGACGAGTGACGTCCTAAAATTAGACTTGCCATCAGTTGAAAACAGAATCAAGCGGTTCGTCAAAGATTACGTGGAGAAATGTGGAGCGGATGGGGTAGTTTTAGGGGCATCCGGTGGGCTTGACAGTTCCGCAACGGCGGCTCTCGCCTCCCTTTCTTTGGGAGGTCATAAGGTGCTAGGTATCGCAATGCCCGAGGAGGAAACGTACGACGTCACCGATATTCAACATGCAAAACTTCTTGCAAAAAAATTCGATTTCAATCTGCAGATAGTTGACATTTCCTCTACATTGAAAGCATGCTTCCAATCTCTTCCAATTTATGATGTCGCAGACAAGCTTAGCAAGGGCAACGTAAAGGCGAGAATTAGAATGGTTTACCTGTATTATTATGCCAACAAACTTAACAGGCTAGTGTGCGGCGCTTCAGATAAGTCTGAAATCATGGTGGGGTATTTCACAAAGTGGGGAGACGGAGCCGCAGATATCTCACCCATCATGGACCTTTACAAGACTCAAGTTAGGCAGCTGGCCCTACATATAGGTGTTCCCGCCGAGATCGTGGCGAAACCTCCGTCTCCTAGACTTTGGCCAAACCAACTAGCAGAAAAAGAGTTAGGCATTAAGTACGAGACCCTAGATTTAATTCTGTTCGGCTTAGAACATTTTATGAAATCTAAAGAAATCGCCGAGCAACTAAAGCTACCCATAAAACTCGTTGAGGACGTTAAAAGACGGTGGCTAGTCACAGAACACAAGCGGCGACTACCTTTAACAACGAAACTTGGATACAGAACCATTGGAAAAGACTTCAGACTTCCCCATAAACCATACTAAACTTTTTCTAAACCCCTGCAAATTTAAACTAGGAGGGAGACTGTATGCCAGAAAAAGTTAACGTGGCTCTTGCACAAATAAGTTGTAAAGTTGGAGATAAGAAACACAACATTAACGTCATGAAGAACAATATTAAACGGGCAAAGGAAAAAGGCGCAAACCTCGTTATTTTCCCAGAACTCTCATTAACCGGCTACTTAAACCGGGACCTCGCGTATGAGTTGGCGGAGCCCATTCCAGGCTCTTCCATTTACTCCTTGGAAGAGACAGCAAAGAAAGAGAACATATACATAGTTTTTGGAATGCCTGAACAAAGCGAGAAGGCACACGCCGTCCTCTACAATACAGCGGTTTTGTTGGGTCCTGACGGATTGATCGGTAAGTACCGAAAGATGCATCTGCCAACCCACAGCGTTTTTGAAGAGAAACGCTATTTTCGACTAGGATACGAGGCGCCAGTTTTCGAAACAGAAATCGGAAAAATGGGGTTGACGATTTGTTACGACATGTTTTTCCCGGAAATATCCCGCTTGCTAAGATTGAAAGGCTCACAACTTATAGTCTGCATATCAGCCTCGCCAGCTGTGAGAAGCAGGTTCTTTGAGGTGTTTACTGCTGCGAGAGCTCTTGAAAACACTGTTTTTCTAGCCTACGTGAACCTCGTTGGAGTTGAAAATGGATTACAATTTTGGGGGGGAAGCAGAATAATAGCCCCCGACGGGAGTATCCTTGCAAAAGCCAATTACGACGAAGAAGATCTAGTCATAGGAACCATCGACTACGCGGATTTGGAACGCGCAGAAGCCTTTGTGCCCACACTACGCGACTTAAGACCCGAACTATTCAATTCCTTACGGGAACAAGCAGAAAAACTGTGAGGCGCCTTCATGAACAAAATTCGCATAATTCGCAACGAGGACGTGAACAAAATATTGGTAGGAGTGCCGGAAGGTCATAAGCACCTGCGGATCTCTATGAAACTGAAAAACGGACTAGTTCTAATTTTTCAAGAGGCCACCATAGCAAACATCCTACGGGTTTACACAACCGTGAAGACGCATCCGAGTATTCGCGCCCAAGAGCTTGAAATGAGGACGTTAACGGCGGACCTACGAAAAGATGGGTATGCTGTGCATCAATTGCTTGAAACGCCTAGAAAGAACGAGAAGGTGGAGAGAGAATTGAAAGAACTTCTTGAAAGAGGGGAGCTCTCCATCTAAGTGATATCACGGTTTTGACATTTGTGACAATCACACGTGATCTTCCTGTGATCAGAAAAAAATCACACCATCAGCATACCCTAAAGTCATTTTTCTCAAATATACCATCACACCTGTAACATCGCCACACGTTCGAGTCACAGGACAAAACGTGACCGCGTTTCCTTTCCCCAACGAGGGGGACCACCAAGCCCTGTGAGTTTCGCAATTCTAACCCAGACGAATAACACCAAAACACATTGCGTGAGGAAGAAAGAATAATGAACAACAAAGGCCATGATGCTCCATGATCGTTTTTGAGAGTGTTTGAAAAAAAAGAGTCTTTTTGTTACTTCGATTTTTTCCGTACAAAGTTTTTTCATATTTGTATATTTTCACAGTATTGAGTTAAACAAATGCATACGGCCCGTTGAGGAAGAAACCACAAACCTTTTGTATGCTTGTATACAAAAGTGTATCCCCTAGACACTGCTCTGAGGTGGAAATATTGCGCTTGAAGGAGGAGGCGCAAAAATGGTTAATACGCTCTTTAGATGACCCGATTGTAAAAACACTAGCGAAAAACAGTATTTTGACTAAAACACAGTTAGAAACACTTTTAATTGACATTTTGGCTGAGAATATATCCGGAAAGTCATTAAAATACGATGAAAAAGCCAGATTAAGGCTTTCAGCCGTAAGTCGTGGTGCTTTCAACAGAACTTTGAGGCAAGCTAGGTGGAACGTCATTCAATCCATCTACACGATTCTTCTTCTAGGATATTTGGGAGTTTTTGAGGATACTCGCCTAGATCCCTATCTGGAAGTTGCAAACAAATTGCAAGCCTACATGAAAGCGAATAGAGGCCTTGGGAAAAAAGCAACAGATGAACATTTAAGAATAATAAGCATGCTCCATGAAGAATTGAAAATGAGTCTAGAACAATTATCTAAACCAAGAACTATGTCAGAAAAGCTGTGATATCACAAATCACAACCGTATAACAGCGGAGACGCGACGCATTAATCCCACAGTACCAGAATTGGGATGCTTCACAGGGTAAACACGCACCACAGTAATTTAAGCTCGAATTTGAGCCCCTTTTAAATAAACAAAGCATCTTTCGCATTGATTCAGTTTGGTAGATGGAGGAAGAATGAGCAACGTTGAAGAGAAGTTACGCTTATGTGGTCCTTTGAACTCGCAGAGTTTTTACGGCCGTGTTGTGACGTGTGATGTCACGATTTTGATTATCGTTATTCTCCCCCATTCTAACATAAAATTTAAGTTCATCTATACGATAATGTGATGTGTGATCACATTATGCAGATCACAAGGGATCACACTCGAATCACAGTTGCGTCAACGCCGTATTTTATACCTTACAACGCGCGTCTCGTTTTTTCTAAACGATTAGAGGAGGGGGCTTAGTGTACACCTATCTTCTTCTAATAGTTGTAACAGCCCTATTGCTTGTCACAATGGGTGCGTCTGCCCTTTACTATAAGCGAATAAGAAGGGTTCACGAGGAATACGAAGAGGCAAAGAACACCGTGGGTGACATCACCATGAGCGTCAACAGACAATTTCAAAGACAAGCGGCTGGCCTCCGTGCAGTCACCCATAAAATAGAGATAATTTCTTCCGAGAACGAAAAAGTTGTGAAGAAGGTAGAAGAATACGATAAGCGATTAGCGACTCTTGCCAACATAGTTGAAGATGCCCCCGCAATTGAACAGAAATTGTCTACGCAGATCGAGGAGATGAACAAGAAAGTTGACGACATAAAAGCGACGGAAAATAAGATAGTACAAAGAATTGAGGAGGTTGAAAAACTAAAATATAAAGTCCAAGTGCCTGAAGCGAGAATAGAGGCGGCTATTCCCATCAAAAAGGAAAAAGCCTTGGCTCCGCTAACAGAAACCGAACTAACTGCGCTTGAAACCATCGCCAAAGAGGGTGAAAAAACGGCGCCTGAAATCAGAGAAAAAATAAAACTTACGAGGGAGCACACTGCTCGTCTAATGAAAAAGCTTTATGAAGACGGCTATTTGGAGAGAGACACCCATAAAATGCCCTATACTTACCGCCTAAAGGAAGAAATGCAGAAAATCCTGAAGAAGAGGGAAGCTATGGCTTAGCCTTCACCTTTCGCAGTGAGAGACTTCCCAGCCTGCTGAATTCTCCTCAGTTTTTCGTCCATCTCAGAAAGTGGTTTTGACGGTGGCAAATCATATTCGACCCGTCCCCTCTCGTCCAAGTAGTCAGGGTAGTGAATGACCTTTATCGGAACAGCGAATCGGATTTGCGGTTCTGAGATAAGTAATGCTTCTCCAACATCTAGCATTTTTATCTCGGTGTCGCTGTATTCAAGGTAGGGCGTGTTTTGGGTAAGGTAGTCCCTGTCGCGGCGCAATTCTGTCTTCATAATGACCTTGGTCCAAAGCTCGGCGAAGACGTTAGGGTTTATTCTTGAAGGCCGCGGAGTCACAGCATTCAGTCCGACCCGATACTTTCGGTATGTGAGGGCGATGTCAGAAAATATGGTTTTAGGTAGGTTGGGGTCAAGGAATTCATGGGCCTCCTCAAGAGTTATCAGGAGGGTTGGAAGCTTTTTCCACTCCTCAAAATTGCCTTCCCACATCCGCTTGTAGTGGAAAGCCACACTAGAAGCAGTAAGGCAAGTCACGTGATGCTGCTCCTCAAAACTGATTCCTGAAATGTCGATGAGACAGGTGACGCCTTTACTTACATTCTGAACCACATCATCGACAAAACTGTAGTCAGAAGGCGGGAAGAGGTCTGGGGATAAACTGGAGAGCTTAAGCATAAGAGCATCTATCACAGCTTTGCTTTTGTAATCAGTGAACGCAGCCACTCCTTTATACCCGTCTCTACCATAGGCTTCTCGCGACTGTTCTATCCAAGTGCTTCCCAATCTGTTGTAAAGTTTATGAGCCAGTCTGACTTGATGATGGGTTATGTCGGGGAAAAATGTGTAAAGTTTTTGGGGTTGAATCGTATACAAGCCAATAAGCATCTTCCGTTCTCTAACCGAGTAGTAGCGAACCTTGGTGTGAAAAAGGGGATGATCCCGCAGACCTTGTTGAGGCCTTATTCCTTTTCCCTCTAGAAGTTGACCTGCAAAATCGAAAATTAGACCGACAGTCCTTGGACTAGAATCTACGATCCGTGCGTTAAGCATTAATTCACAATTCGTTTTCCCAGAGCCTGTCATTCCAAACATGCCCATCATCAAAGGTATGGCTTCAACACTTATGCCTACAGAGCCAAGCACATGCTCTCCAGAACGCAAACGTCCTATCTCTAACTCCCCTGCAAGCCTCAAAACCGAATAGTCTTCCTGACTGGTTGCGTATACCCTGTCCATATAATCAGGATTAAAGGTTGGAGAACGAATTCTTCCAGCATCCTTCTCAAGGAAAAGAATGGCGTCAACATGCCTATAGCTGGAGTAAGGCCCAAAAGATTCCTTCCCTTCGGCTTCACGAAGTTGCTCATCCGTTTTTAATGTAGAGCAACTCCCGGCATCCACCACACGGGCATAGAAGCTTCTGTTGCCAGAGTCTATTCTAACCATCTGACCAAACGAAAGGTTGACTCCTCGATTAAGGAAGAACGAAACCTTATCCCCTCGTACCTCACGAATAAACCCTACAGGCTCAGACATGCTCAATCCACTCCCGCTGAAACGGGTGTTTTACCCCATGAAGTTCGTCTGGAAAGCTGCATGAGAGTTCTTCAACGCGAAGTACATTTAACAACCCGGCACTGGCTAGCGTTTCCTCAACTTGATCATGATAGTGAAGAAGCATCGAGTCGGATGGAGTCGAAAAATCGTGAGCCAGCCAAAGAGTAACTGGATAGCCAAGACATCTAGGATCTTCTGATACGAAGGTAAGTGGAGAAAGTAACTCAGTGATTTCACAGTTGCGTAAATATTCCATTATATCGCATCGGAAAATGCGTGGACTTTCTCCACTAAGTTTGACCATAGATACGTCGCCATACTGATGTTCATGTATGTTTGCTGGTTTGACTGGGTAGTAGACCCATAGCGGATAAGAAGGAGAAAGCATGCACGTCGCAGCCATCAAGTCCCGCCCTTTCTCATCATGAAGCATTGGAGACTGCTTGCTTATTGTTAAAAGTTTGAGCCCTTCTTCTTTGCATTTTTCATATAACTCCACCCAGAACTTTCTCTCTCCACCAAAGTAGCTAGCGCCATCTAGGAGTAGGTAATTACTTTCACCGGCATCACGAACCAACCTTAAAGCTATCTCACTTTCCAGATTAAGCCTAACATCTTGCAATATCTTGCGACGTACATAGGCATCCCCCACTACAGTGTGAATTCTCTCTTCGTAGTCCCAATGCACGTCGCGTCTCCTCACTAGAGCGTATGCCGTGCGAAATAGGTAGATTCCCCAATTATTAGCCCTCTTCAAGGTCCTCGTTGAACAGTCTACAGCCATGAAATGTACGTCGCAACTTTTCATTTTTCTCAAAGGCTTTATTTTAGACTTATCAGGCGTAACTGCTATAACAGGCTCCTTCCTAACTTCATGAAAACCTATTACGCGCCCCTTGTTAACATATTCACCAAGTTTTTTCTTCATCTCTGCCAAGTCCTCACTTATTTTACTCATTTGTGTTCTCCCTCAAGAAACATGCAAAGATTCTAATTCGGAACCGAAACGTCATTTATCATAAAAACTGACTGCTATTTATTATCTTTCATAAAACTTGATACTTTGGACACTTCAGTCATGATCCTATAACGTCGGCGGTTGGAAGTCCTGCTTTTGGTGAGGACCCCGCGATCAGCCATTCGAGACAGGTAAGTGGAAACTGTGCTCAGGCTGATGGGTTCCTTAAACTCTTCTTCATATGTGCATTGAACATCCCTACAAGAAAACCATCCGATTGGAAAACTTTTTTCAACGACTAGGCGGATTTTGTCAATTTTGGACAACTCGGATGTGGGGCGATTCAAACCAGGATTACCCGTGGGCACACCTCCTAAGAGCTCAACGAGGTCTAGTAGGCGAAGAGCCTTTTCTCTCGTCACCTGGCCCTCAAAAGTTATGGTGTAGCGGTCCCCGCTGCCGTTGAAGATCTCCACCCGCATTTTTCTAGCCGGCATTCCATGCACCCATGACCCCGAAAGTCTTTACAAGTTAACACTTCACAAGTTATAGAAATTACGGTAAAGAGGGCGCCGATAAAACAACCGAAAAATCGACGCAAAGCAGAAATCAACGAAAATTTGCAGTTTATTAGGTTCACAAACTTCACTTAGGCCTACTTTCTCAAAATGGAGAATAGACGGTTGATGAACTCCTTTTTCCAGTAGAAGCCTAGGGGACGTATTTCAACGCACAACGACACATAATGGAGTTAATTTTCCTAGTAAAGGAGGAAAAAAGGAGGCATTTAGAAGTTAACTTCACAACATTCTACAACAAGTTAAATGTTTAACACAATCATTAAAAGAGTGTGTAAGCTGCCCTTGACCGTAGGTATCCAGTGTAAGGTTATGCATACTTGCGTCTTTTCATCAGGATTCTCCGTCAAAGTTGACACTCCTACCCCTTTATTTCCATTGGACTCATGAACTGGTGACCAACACGTAGACTGGCTTTTTAAATAAAAATTTGTAGGATATACTCAAAAGTCTTTTACAATAATCATTAAGTATAGAAAAGTCAAAAACCAAGCGGAGACTTATTCTTATAAAAGAATAGCCATACCATATTTCTTCGAGACTTATTTCCAGAAGAAATATAGGGGTGTGAGGGTGTGAGAGTCGACTCCTACGTCGACAAAACAGCTTCAAATTGTTTTTGCTGAGAGAGTGTCGTTTTTCTTTGTTTTTGTGTGTGGTACGTCTAGTTTTTTGTACGAGAGTTTTTATCTGTCGGAGTTGAAACTGAGGCATCACCTCTGCACTTACCTGTAGGTGATTGTTGTATGGACGAACTCGACGTGCTCGATGATGTTTTTGAACGATTTCTAAGGGGCACTCATATTTTTAAGGACAGGGAAGTGCTGCGGCACGATTATGTTCCCGACAAGCTTCCGCATCGTGAGAGACAGATTAATTGTCTGGGCGAAATAGTTGCTCCTGTTTTGAAAAGTTCTCGATGCTCCAATATCTTTATCTACGGTAAAACTGGTACAGGAAAAACGGCAGCTACGAAATATATGCTGAACAGGCTTTCTGTTAAAGCAAGTGAATTGGGGGCTCCTGTTGAGGTTTGTTATGTAAACTGTCGCTTAGCTGGCACAGAGTACAGGGTCCTTTCAAGCTTATGTGATGCCTTAGGCGTGAAGGTTCCCTTCACGGGCTTGGCTGTGGGAGAAGTTTTTGATAGATTTAAAGAAGGATTGGACTTACAGAAAAATATTTTCATCGTTGTCCTTGACGAAATCGATGCGCTAATAAAGGTTCGGGGCGATGTGTTGCTTTACGAATTAACCCGAGTAAACGAAACTCTTCGCCACGGTAAAACCGCGATAGTGGGGATATCAAACGACCTTCGATTCAAGGAGTTTCTAGATCCTAGAGTTTTGAGTTCCCTAAGCGAGGAGGAAATAGTTTTTAGACCTTACGACGCAGCTGAACTTCAGGACATCCTCTGGGAACGTGCTCAACTGGCCTTTTTTGAGGGGGTGCTTCTTGATGGTGCTGTAAGTTTGTGCGCTGCCTTAGCTGCCGCGGAACATGGTGACGCTAGACGGGCCTTAGATCTCCTTCGCGTTGCAGGCGAGTTAGCAGAGCGGGAGGGATCGTCCTGTGTTACTGAAGATCACGTAAGGCAGGCTGAGAAGAGGGTTGAGCATGATCGAATTGTAGAAGTTTTGGTAAACCTCCCCTTATACTCAAAATTGGTTTTATGCAGCGTTTATCTGTTGGGCAAGGCGAAAGTTGGCTGTGCCATCACTGGTGACATTTATGAAATTTATTGTGAACTCTGCGATCAGTTTGGCCTTTCTCCGCTGACTCAGAGGCGGGTTAGTGGTCTGATTAACGAATTAGACATGATAGGCTTGTTGAACGCGAGGGTTGTAAGCATGGGACGATATGGACGTACGAAAAAAATTCGTTTGGGTATCGGCCGCAGTCTTATTAGAGAAGTATTTACTACTGACGATAGACTCGGGCGTTTGATTGATTATGTCCCTAAATGTTTGGCGGGAGTTTCGGGTAGTAGGAGTTGAAGACGGAGGTTTCTCTAGGAAACTACAAAGTTGTGGCATTCAGAAAGCCCTTTTCGTTTGTGTTTTACTAAGAGGAAAATGGATCAACGATTTTCAAGCGGATATGATAACCGTAGACGGTTTGGACGCTACAGAGAAATTAACCTCCATGCTGCACCGATGGTCTTTTGACGCTGTTATGCTGGCGGGAGTTTCTTTTGCAGGCTTCAATCTGGTGGATCCCACAATTGTTTTCGAAGAGTTCAGCAACCCCGTCATCGTAATTTCGAGAACGAAACCAAACAATATCGCTGTAAAAAATGCCCTTCGTCAGCATTTTGAAGACTGGCGGATTCGCTGGAGGGTCTTTGAGAAGCTTGGTTCCGTATACGAAGTTGTTTCGATGCCCGCTGAGCCGCCCGTTTATGTGGAGGTTGTTGGCGCCGAAATGAACTGGGCGAGCAGGTTGATCCGCGCTACATCTGTTTGTTGCAGGGTTCCTGAACCCATAAGGGTGGCTAGACTTGTTGCTCGTGGGCTCACTAGGATGCTGTAAAATTGATGGTTGCAACTTGCATTGTTTGGAGATTTACGATTGGCGCGATTCCAGGCGTGGGAACGAGTCCCATCTTCTTTTGGTATTCTGTTTGTCCCTGCCAAGCACCTGAGTTCACTATGAGAGTTCCTCTGTATGTGTCGCATTTTAGTACATGTACGTGGCCGGCGTGAAAGATATCTGGTACTCTTTCTATGACTGTGAAGTCTCGGTTTTCCGGGGCGATAGGAGTTCTTTCTCCATAAATAGGCGCAAGGTGTCTGCTCTGCAACAGGAGCTTCATGGCTTTGTCTGGGGTCTGGAAACTTACGTTTGGAGCAACAGCAGCGACGTCGTCCAAGCTGCGCCCATGGTATAGAAGTAGTTCCACTTCGTGGAGGCTAACTGTGCAAGGATTTCCTAGCGAGTACATCCTTCGCGCTTCGTATAACGGTTCTGCGTATTTTCGCGGTATGGCTGGTTGTGGTAACGCCTTTCGAGCCGCGTCGTGATTGCCCGGTATGATTATTAGTTCGATGTAATCTGGAATTTGTTCGATGAGTTTTGCCACTTCTCGATATTGTTCATAAATGTCTTTTATCGCCAGTTCCTTCATCTGTCCTGGATAGACACCTATCCCGTCCACGAGATCGCCGGCGATAACTACGTATTTGACGTGGCCAGCTATGTTCCGCGTGTTTTCGTTTCCAAATTTTCCGTTTAGCCAGAGCATAAATCGGTTGAATTCCTTTTCCATAAACATTTTGCTTCCTACGTGCAAGTCCGATATGAGAGCTGCGTAGACTGGTATTGGAGCCTTGCGGGGGGTTTTCTGAGGCACATCTGGCCAGATGAAGTCTTCTGCGATAAGCAGGTCATTCCTTCCTTTTATGGCGCTTACGCAAACAACTTGGTCTAGTAGCAAAGACCGGGCTTTTGCCATGCCCTCTTTGCTTACGTTTTGGGGTACAAGCACGGTGACGCTGGCTTCTAGATCCTCGAATCTCAAGAAGATTCTTCCTTTAGATTCTCTTTTTTCCGTGACCATGCCGATGATTTTAACTTTTGAGTTAACTGACAACTTAAGAGCCTCTGAGATGGATATGGCGTTCTTGGCGTCTATCCTACTTCTGAGAATTTTCTTCATTCTTTTGAAGCGATCTTGAAAGTATTCTAAATATTCCTCAACAGATCCTGTTGTACAGATTTTATCCGTTGGGTCGTCAATCACTTTTATGTCAGCATCAACGTCTTTTGCATAGGCCCGAAAAACTTTCCTCGCATCAAAGATAGGTGAGGGAGAAAAAGGCGGAGACGGCTTCTCCTCTTCAGGGAGCGTTTCTTTCATCATCTCCTCCAGAAAACTTCGATTTATGAACAGCGGTTTTTCAGGCAGACCCTCGATTTTTCTGATGGTTTCTTCCATCAAACTGAGGGGGTCTTCTGTTTTAGAAATTGTGTTCAAAAACTCGAAGGCTTCTTTATTCAATTGATAGCCGGATGCTATCGTGAAGGAAACGGCTCTTTGAAGCCTCTCGTCTTCACTCACAACTTCAGCCTCCTCCAGTCTCCCTTCGTTGGAACAACAATATAGCCTTCTTCTCCATCTCCTATTAAGTCTGTTTTTTCCTGCAGGTAAAGATATCCTGTTAACGCCGCCGTTACAGCGTCAATCTCATGGGACGTTAAAGCACGCGTTTCTAGGTCCCCTTTCAGACCCATATGTATGAAGATGCCTTGAATTCTTTTCCAATTTTTCGTAGGAATCTTTAGCGCCTTACGGGTGGATGTTGGGTGGACCTCGATTATGTGTACTTTCTCTCTTTTAAATTGTTGAGTTATTTTGATGGCGCGTAAGGTCAACTTTTCCATGGTTGGAAAACGTGGGGGAAAAACCGGATATCCTTGTCTATACATTTCTCTGTCCGCTTTTCTCATGGTTCCCTTTTTAGGTAGGCTTAGAGGGGCGTCTATCGTGATTAAGGTTGGTTCAAACTTTGTTAGATGCTCCAAGATTTCCTGATCCTCGTAAAGATGACAGGTGGAGATAAATTTGTTTTTCCACAAAGCCCATCCGGTTGGATTTTTTTCCACTCCGGCCAAGTCTATACCTATTATAACCTTTTCCTGCATTTCTGATATTCTCTGCCCAACTTTTAATAATACATTTTTATTTAGATGAGTTAATATGTCTGTTGAGAGTTCAGAGTATGGATCTCCGCAAGATTCAAAGAACGAGTGGCGGAACCTTTTTCGTTTGTGTCCCTAAAGACTGGGCTGTGCGAAACGGACTTGACCGTGGATCCATTGTTTCTGTCACTGAGACGGCTGATGGACAGCTTGCCATTAACCCAAAATATGGTGTAGAACGGGCTCTGCGGGTGGCGGTGATTAAACCCACTCCCCTTCTGGATCGTGAAATCGTTGAGAAGTATCTGCTGGGCTACGACATCATCCAAGTTGAAGCGAAGGAAAGAATAAGCCCCGTCAATCGTGAACGTGTCAAACAGGCATCAAGTCACTTGGTTGGTCTAGAGATTATCGAGGAAAATTATTCCAAAATCGTTATGCAATGTCTCTTAGAGCCCTCTACTTTTCCGCCTCAAAAGATTCTTCGACGTGAGTACTCTATTGCCTCAGGGATGCATCGTGATGCTGCGACTGCCCTGATCGAGAGCGACGTACAGCTAGCTAAAAATGTGGTTGCGAGGGACAACGAGGTCAACCGCTTGTATTTTCTTTTGGTACGTATTCTTCGGACAGTGATTCAAAATCCGGGCTTGAGTGAAAAACTTGGGATTCTTCCCATTGATTGTTTGGACTACCGCTTAACAGCGAGTTTGGTTGAGTCCATAGGCGATCAATCTGCTTGCATCGGTGAAAAGGCAATAAAATTAGGGGGCACAAAAATAGCAGAAAACCTTTCGCAACGTATCCTAAAATTTCACACAGTTGCTTATGGATCTCACGAAAATGCCATAAACGCCGTGTTTTCTCGTGATGTTTCTATGGCGGAATCTGTGAGAGATGAAGGAGAGAAGGTCGCAGCTATGTTTCATGAGATTGAAACAGCCGTTCGTGACCAGCCTGCGGAGGTTGGTCCTCACATTCTTGCCGTTGCTTCCTCAATAAACCGAATTTACGACAATAGTCTAGACATAGCCGACCTTGTCATGCCAGAGCTTCTGTAAGAATCGGCTTCAATTAATCGTTCTTAAGGGCAAATGAGAAACGGTTAGGCTGCTAAATGCCTTGCAAGAAACTTTCCAGTAGCTGTGCTTAAAACTCTCTATAAGGCAAGCTCTCATGATTCAAGCAGTGAAAATTAACTCTTCTCGAAATCTTCTATTATTTCGTTCACGGTCTTTATTTCTGCATTGTAGACGTCTTTAAGGTATTTCAATCCTTCTTCATGGTCTTTTTGGGTGAAGGCTTCCACGCCGTCGCTGGTTATTATTATTTTGTAGCCTCTGAAAAAGGCGTCAGCAGACGTGTGTCTGACACATATGTGGGTGTGCAATCCGCCCAAAATAACCGTTTCCACGCCCTTGCCTCTGTAAAGACTTCGGAGAAGTGGTTCAAGGCCAGTTTCGTAAAAGCCGCTGTAGGCTCTCTTCTCAACGATAAAATCTTCTTCTCTTGGCGCGAGTTCTGGAATAACCTGAGCGCCTGGCGTTCCCTTTATAGCGTGGCCACCCCACTTGTGAACAACTTCAAAATCATGTTTATAGTGGGCATCGTTGGAATATATCACTGGCACGCCATGCTTTCTAGCTGCTTCAATTAGTTTCTTGAGGTTTGGAACTATTCTTGCGGCGCGTTCGGTTTTTAAATCGCCGGTGACGAAGTCGTTCAACATGTCAACGATTATAACTGCCTTATTCGTCATGTTTTCACCATTCTGGTTGCATGATTTTTGTCGCTTATTTAGGTTGCGTTTTTAGACAAAGCAGCAACCGATCGTGTTACATTACTTTTTGTGATCACTGCAACCTCTCTATTCCTTGACCGAGGATAGCGAAGGGAAGTTTCTGGAGGAAATAGCGGAGCAGGTATGTTTCATGAAAGATAGTAATCTTTTGGGACCCAAATGAAGGCTGATGCGCCACTCTGGTGAGAGCACTTTTATTAATGGCAATAGGCTCTAACAAAATTAGGCGCCGGGGTGACAGAGCGGTAATGTGCCGGCCTCGAGATGTACAAATATGGGGTCAGAAGACAGCCGGTGGCGCTTTGCGCCTCAAGGGTTCAAATCCCTTCCCCGGCGCCATTTTAATACAAGGCTAATCTCTAGATGCTTCTTGGTTTGGCTATTATTTCTCTGATTTCAAGGTCGAAAAAGCGGGACGCTGTTGCTGGCTTTATAACCAAGGCGGTGTCTGCTCCTCTGCCAGTTCCTCCTACGGCTATGGCCTCCCTGTCCACTGGGATGAGGCCGGCGTCAGCGGCCATGATAGTAATCTCGACGCAGACTTTGGTTCCCTCGCCGAATAACCTAAGGGTGTGAGCTATGAGTTCGAGGGGCATGATGGTTCCAAACTTCTTTCGGACGGCCCTCTCCACGCCGCTAAGGGCATGGGTTGCCGTCAAGATCTTGGCTCCATTCTCCAAAATCTTCCTACGATTCTCTTCTTTCAATTCCCACACTCCGGGCTCTTGAAAGCCTACATGATGGGAAACCACCACCACGTTGAAGGTCCTAAAAATTTTAGAAGCCTTTACTCCAGTTTCGCCGGTGGTGGAGGCAACCACGATGTCCCTTATCCCCTTAGCTTGAGCGTAATTCTTTACCAATTCCAGCACAGATTCTGTATTCTGTTTTCCAGGAGCCTCAAAATAGACGATTTTCCGTTCAATCATTTCAAGACCTCCGTTCATAGCGGAGTTTTTCTCAGGGGCTTTCTCTTAAGTTTGGTGCCGCAGACTTCGCAAGACTTGAACTTGTAGTCTGAAGGATATTTCCGATGGCACGCAGGGCAATATAGAATCCAGTTAAAGCGAAACCTTATCCCATAAGTCATAAGCGAGGTGAAGTTTACGCCAATTTGGTTGGCTACATTTTGGATGGAATAATCGTCTGTAACAATTAATGGGTGCAAACCCGCCCTTTTTAACTCTAAAGCCAGAGCCAAGACCTGCAAATCCGCCTCGGAAAGATAACGCGCATCGCCAACCCTTCTAGAAGCTTCCCTAACCTCTTGGAGAGAGGAATTTCTCGGTGTCCTAACCATCAACCTCCTGTTCTCCACCGCGGCGCTGAATCGCGTCCAAGGCATGGAGTTTGGAGCAAGCTCCTTCTTAACTGCGGGAACAGAATATTGTGTCTCAGTGATTGAAAGGGGATTAAAGCCCGCGATTAAAGCGGATGTGTCCAGAACGATGGCCCTCGTTGTCAGAAGCTTTCACCTCCTGAGAAGAGAAGTCTACCTTTCAGGCGTTGGTGCGCGCGCGCGCAATCGAACAAAAGCCGTCTCAATTTTTTTGACGTGCTCCGCCAACTTCTGCTCAAGAAGCAAGGAGAGCCCCTTATCTCCTAAAAGAGCTATCAGTTTTGTTACAAACTTCAATGCTTCTTCACGATCGACCCGTGCGACTACACCAACAGCGTTAAACAGTGCTATTCCTCCAGCAGCAACGATAACATTTACTGCCTAAGCCCGATATAAGAGAAATGTATAAATTGGCTATTTTACATTTGACTAGGTGTTCTGGGACTGTTAGAGATATTTAGACGATAACTTATTAACCATGAATTGCGTGAAAGTCTGCTGTTCAAGAGAGGCGAGGTAAAATGAGCAAACCCATGGATTTGAGAGCCCTGAAGGTTGGAAGTTACATAATTATCGACGGTGAACCATGCCGCGTCATGGACTACACCAAATCAAAGCCAGGAAAACACGGCTCTGCAAAGGCTCGAATTGTTGCCGTAGGCGTTTTTGACGAAGCGAAAAGAACCCTTGTGAAGCCAGTGGATGCACAGGTTGAAGTGCCTATTATCGAGAAAAGAGGCGGCCAAGTCATAGCGCTGTTGCCAGCGGCTGTTCAGGTGATGGACCTAGAAACATACGAAATACTCGAGGCGCCCTTACCTGAAGAAGAAATAACATCTAAACTCGCTTCCGGCATCGAGGTTGAGTACTGGCGCATTTTGGGCAGAACAAGAATAATGCGAACGAAAGGTTAGCTTCCTTCTGGTTGAAATTTTCAGTTTCTGCAATTACCTTTTAAAACGTTAATCTACATCCTTGAATCGCTAGAGTGGTCTGTAATTACGGGGTGAAGGATTGAAGCGCGTTAAACAGATGCGGCTGAGGCGGGGATTAACCGTAGGCGATCTGGTCTCTGAGATGAAAGAATGTGGCGTACTTGGCGCTGGAAAAATTGGTAAGGCAGCCGAACTGGCGGCTGAAATGTTTGGTGACAAAGACTACACGGTGTTCCTAACCCTAGCCGGACCCATGGTTCCGGGAGGACTGAGACGAATCATCAGCGATTTAATCGATCAAGAGTACGTGGAAGTGGTTGTCACCACCGGGGCTAACATGGTGCACGATATGGTTGAAGCCCTTGGCTACAAACACTTGGTAGGCACCTTCCTTGCTGAAGACAAGGAGCTTAGGGCTAAAGACATTGGGAGAATAGGCGACATTTACATCGAGCAAAAGGCGTTCAGGAGTTTAGAAAAATGGATGTACAAAATACTAGAAAATATTCCTGAAGAGAAAAGGGAACGCATATCCACAGTAGATCTTCTGTTTGAGGTAGGTAAACAAATCCAGGACCCAGAATCTATACTCGCTACAGCAGCAAAGAAAGGAGTTCCCATCATAAGTCCAGGCTTCATAGATTCCATAGCTGGTTTCCACCTCTGGGTGTTTGGGCAAGACAAAAAGATGGGAATAGACCCACTCCTTGATGTGAACAAGCTGATGGACAAGGTTTATGAAGCCAAAAAGGTAGGCGTCATCATTCTCGGGGGAGGCTGGCCTAAACACTTCGCCTTATTTGCCAACACGTTTCGAGAAGGCGTAGACCTTGCAATTCAAATCACCATGGATAGGCCGGAGCCCGGAGGCCTGAGCGGAGCTACCTTGGAAGAGGCGGTCAGCTGGGGAAAGGTAAAGCCTGAGGGAAAAGCGGTGACGGTCATCTGCGACGTGACTATAGCTTTTCCCTTGATAGTTGCCTCAGCGTTGGAAAGTCTCGGAAAGATTCATTAGGAAGTTGAAGGGCAGTTTTAGTGAAGCCGATGATGCAAGAAGAGCCGTCGGATTTATGAAGACCCTTTATGAGGGCTGAGGCTTCTGTGGTTATTCAACTTGAATCTCGTGACCTCGTTTTCTCGGGAAACGTATCTCTAGAATGCCGTGTTTGAAGGAGATCTTCATTCGTTTGGTGTCAACGGGTACTGGCATGCGGGGTTGGCAACGAAGGAAGGAAAACTCTCCCTCTCGATGGGTTATGCCGAAATCGTCAAATCGCATCTTTCTTTTCATTTTCGCCGTGATTTCGATAAGGTCTTCGCTTAACGCTTCAACCTTTACAGATTCGTGTTCGGCGTTGGGAAGATCAGCGGTGATTACAACTTCGTCAGGAGTGACAAAAACATTGCAGAGTGGTTCAAGGCAGCAGGATTCTGTGTTCCAGCTGGGGCGTTCAGCGAAGGTGGACTCTATTAGTTCGTCTGCTAGGGTCTCGAACTCTTCCATGTATTCGCTCATTAGGTCAAAAATTGAACGTTTTCTCCGTTTCTTATACATCAAGGCTCTCTCCTAAACGTACAGCGGAAGGTCGTACTCCTGCGACTTTTTCATGTGGGTCATTTCTTGCTGAGTTCGCTTCATTATGTCTCTTGCCTTCAATCGAATTTCCTCTCCCTTCTCAAGGAGTTTGGAAACATCTATCTTAGTTTCGGTGATTTTTGAGAGTTCTTTTAGCACCATAGCGGCTGCTTCCGGGTCGGGATAGTTATAGAATGATTGGGCTAAGAGAGCTATGGCTGGAATTTTCTTCTCGGCGCAGTATCGCATGGTAAGGGCTTGGGGACCAACCATGTAGCCTTCATTCAGTGTGCTTAGTCCCTTTTTGCTTAGCATGTCAAGAAGCTCCTTGGTGGAAGCGGCACCATAAACCTTAGGTTCCGCAATGACCTGCCTATTTTCTATGGGAATCCCTCCCATCGACACCATCATTTTAACCTTTTTTGCTTGCCCCCAATCGACAAGTTTTCGCATGACCCTGTGAAGGGCTCGGGTGGGGATCGCCAACTCAGAGATCACTGCGATAAAGTTTTTGTTTCCATAGATTCGCAGAGGAGCATGGGGAAGACCTTCGTGTAAGACGACGACTGGAGGAAGAAGGTCTGAGTCCATGTAGGCTATCTCTTCTGAATCAAGTTCAGATATTAAGTAGGAAGTTGCTATGAGGCCCACGAGGCCTACGTCAGGAAGCCCATAAAGCATCGTAGCCCCAGAAGGTATAGGCTTCTTCTCCACAATTTTAACTAATTCCGACAAAGATCGTTCCTCTACCTAAATTTCGTTGACTGAGAAAAAAGAGTTACGGTAACAAACTAAATATCTATTAAAGGGCAAATCTAGTTTTAAGTTGGAGAAAAATTATGGCTATGGAACGTCTCGGCTCTTCACTATACGAAGCACTAAGGAAGGTTTTGAAAGCCCCAGTTATGGATGAGAAAACCGTCAAGGAACTGGTTCGCGACATCCAAAGAGCACTTCTCCAAGCAGATGTCAACGTAAAGCTGGTTCTCGAAACCTCAAAGAGAATAGAGGAGAGAGCGTTAAAAGAGAAGGTTCCGCCGGGAATTTCCAGAAGAGAACACATAACAAAAGTGGTTTACGAAGAATTAACGCGTTTTCTAGGCGAAAAGCCAGCTCCATTAAAAACAGAACCCGGGAAAAGAAAAGTCCTTATGCTCGTGGGAATCCAAGGGTCAGGCAAAACTACCGCCTCCGCAAAATTAGCAAAATACTTCCAAAAAAGAGGGTTAAAACCAGCCCTAGTTTGCACAGACACCTACAGACCAGGAGCCTACGCTCAACTACAACAACTGGCAAAGCGCGCAAACGTTCCCGTATACGGAGATCCAAAAGAAAAGAAATCTGCAAAAATCGCCTTGAACGGATTGAAACAATTTAGCGACCATGACGTTGTCATAATCGACACCGCGGGCCGACATAAAGAAGAGAAGAGTCTAATCGAAGAAATGAAGAAGCTAGAAAAAGCCATACAACCCAACGAAGTGATTTTGGTCATCGACGGGACCATTGGCCAACAAGCCGCTCTGCAAGCTAAAGCGTTTCACGAAGCCACCCCCATAGGATCCATTTTAGTGGCAAAACTCGACGGCTCTGCAAGGGGAGGAGGCGCCCTCTCAGCAGTCGCTGCCATCGGAGCACCTATAAGATTCATCAGCACGGGCGAAAAAATCGGTGACATAGAACCCTTCGTTCCATCCAGATTTGTTGGCCGACTGTTAGGCATGGGAGACCTCCAAAGTCTCATCGAGAAAGTGCGCGAGGCAGAAGTGAAGGTGCCTGAAAGAAAAATGCGCGCCTTTCTAAGTGGAAGATTTACCCTCACGGACATGTACGAACAGTTTGAATCCATGAAAAGCATGGGACCGCTAAGACATGTCCTAAAAATGATTCCGGGAATGACCTATAATATACCTGAAGAAATGATGGAGATGGCTGAGGATGCCCTTAAAAAATGGCGAGTAATCATCCAGTCCATGACACCGGAAGAAAGAGAGAAACCCAAGATTCTCTCAGCATCCAGAATTCGGAGGGTAGCCCGCGGATCAGGCACCAAAGAAAAGGAAGTGAAGGAATTGCTGGAACGATACAACATGTTGAGAAAGATGATGAAGACATTGAGGAGGAAAAGACTTCCCTTTTTTGGAAAAAAGGGACTTCCATTAACCTAAGTAAAGAATCGAAACCTCAACGCCACAGAATACACGGTGAGGAAAGAGGAAATCTTCTATGGAGATGCTTAAAAAGGCGCAAAAAATGCTTGAAAAATACCCCCTTTGCAATCACTGCTTGGGGAGGCAATTTGCCCTTCTAGGCTACGGACTGGACAATCAGAAGCGAGGCGAAGCCCTTAAACTTCTCCTAACCATGAGAGGTCATCAGCTAGCGTTATCCGGAAAGAAAGCTGGGTTCTCACTCCTCAAAACCATAGCAACAAATGGGTCCTTCGACATGGCCGCTGAGATATTGAGGAAAATGAGGAAGAGGATGGGGAAAAAGTGGGAATGTTACCTCTGTCAGGGACGATTCAAACACCTAGAAGAGGTAGTAGACACCGCGTTGGAAAAACTGAAGCCTTACGAATATACCACGTTCCTCGTTGGCGTAGAATTGCCAACCGACACGGAGGAAAGGGAAGACGAGTTTAAGGCTGAGTTTGAGGTGAGACACGGAGAAAGCATGCGGAACGAGTTCAGCCGGGATATCGGAAAAGAAATCTCCGAAATCACAAAGAAGGCGGCTGAATACAACAAACCGGATGTCGTGGTTCTCCTCAACCCCTTCACTGGACAAGTTACACTTCAAGCGAACCCACTCTACGTTGAAGGAAGATACAGGAAACTGCTTCGCGGGATACCCCAGTCAAAATGGGTTTGCAGAAAATGTAGGGGAAATGGATGCCCAAGATGCAACTGGACTGGAAAGATGTATCCAGAGTCCGTTGAAGAAATCGTTGCAGGACCCACGTTAGAAAAAACTGGGGGAGAGGATATTGCATTCCACGCGGCTGGACGAGAAGACGTAGATGCTCGCATGCTGGGACCGGGGAGACCCTTCATTGTGGAAATTAAAAAACCCAAGAGACGATTCATAGATTTACAGGATCTCGCGCACACCATCGATAAACAAGCGCAGGGTAAAGTCGAGGTTTTGAATCTTCGTTTCGCTGGCAAAGACGATGTTAGAAAATTGAAGAAGGCAGAGGCATCCGAGAAGGTTTACAAGGCGACCGTTGAGTTTGACAGAAACGTTTCGGATGAAGAGTTGGAGACTGTAGAGAAAACCTTCACAAACACTGTTGTTCGTCAGCAAACACCCTTACGTGTTCTACATAGAAGGGCAGATCTAGTTCGGGAAAAGTACATATATGAGGCGAAAATAAAGAGGTTGACGCCGAACAGCGCAGAAATGAGGATACGTTGTCAAGGAGGACTTTATATCAAAGAGTTAATAACCGGAGATGAAGGCCGAACAGATCCCTGCGTAGCCAAGATCGTCAACGCTGAAGCTAAACCTCTCGAGTTAGACGTTTTAAACGTCGTTATGAGGGAATCCTGAAAATGGGAAGGAAGGCGAAAGGATATCGCAGAAAAACCCGTTCCCTCTTAAAGAAAAAACCTCGAGAACGGGGAAAAGTCGGGCTCAGCAAAATACTTTATGAGTATAAACCCGGAGAGAAAGTTGTGGTTAAGGTCGATCCCAGCGTTCATAAAGGCATGCCTCATCGGAGGTATCATGGAAAAATCGGCGTTATAGTTAATAAGAAAGGCAGAAGTTATATCGTGAATGTAACGCAAGGGAACGCAGTTAAAGAGATAATTGTTCGCCCAGAGCATATAATACCCCATGCAGAGGGATAAAAGTGTCAAGAAAGGCCTTAAAGGAACGGCCCATCACGATTCCGCAGGTAAAAGAAACCCTAGAAGCCGTAGGCGAAGAACGATTAGATCAATTCCAGAGAAGGTCACTGGATTACGCGGCAAAATTCTCCAAAGTCGACCCTAGCATGGCAGAAACCCTCGTGAACAAACTCGTGGAGCAGTTTGAATTGGAAGAAGAAGAGGCTGTTCAAATCACAAACTGCATGCCGGAAAGCATCCAAGAAATTAGAGTTTTTTTAGCCAGTGGACGCAGGATAATGGAAACTTCCAAGCTGAAAAGAATGCTGGCTTTCTTAGATGAGTATAGAAAGAGGGAATAAGGTCTTCTTCTAAACATATTTATTACAGCTCGGATGGGGAAAGAATGGAAAAAAGCGAGAAAAGATACGAAGAATACGCTTACGTTCTCGATTATTTTCCCCATGGAAGGCCTGGATCCCGGCCAGGATACCGAGCAGGCGCACTTGTTCAAGTTGTGGGAGAAGAATATTTCACCCTTCTCGAAGCAATCGCGAAGGAAGGTCTCGTCCTCAAAACTTATGACAGAGTTTACGTTGGTAAAGATGCCCGTGAAAAAATAGCCTATATCATTGGTCGGATAAGCTATGATGAATTAACAAGCAACGCCAAGATGGAACTCCCCGCGGTGGTGGAGAAAATGGTGTTTAATCGAGAGAACTGGTTTGTGATTTTCTTTAACACAGCCCAGGCGATAACGCCTAGAATGCATGCGTTGGAATTGATTCCGGGAATTGGAAAAAAATACATGTGGCAGATTCTTGATGAAAGAGAGAAAAGGCCTTTCCAAAGCTTCGACGATTTGCAGCAACGCGCTAACATGCCTAACCCCGCCAAACTCGTCGCGAAAAGGGTTCTGGAGGAGTTAGCTGGCGAAAGCAAATATAGACTGTTTACAAGAGCACCCTAGTGGTAGACATATGAGTTTTCTTCAAAGGGCGAGGCGCCTCCTTCGTCTTTACAGGTTTCTGCCTAAAAAACGCTTGGGACAAAATTTTGTGGTTAACGCTGATCTGTTGGAGAGAATGGTATCGTATGCGTCTGTAACCGACGATGACGTTGTTTTGGAGGTAGGAGCCGGGCTTGGTTTTTTGACGCAGCTTCTTTCTCGTGAATGCAAAAGGGTTATTGCGGTTGAGGTTGATCCTAAACTGATAAGGATACTGAGAAAGCAACTTCAAGACCTGCAGAACGTGGACTTGATAGAGGGAGATATAATGAAGGTTTATGTTCCTCCATTTAGCAAGTTTGTTTCTACCCCTCCCTACTCGATTTCATCTCCACTCCTGTTCTGGCTTCTAGAAAGGAAATTTGACTGCGCAGTTTTAACTTTCCAGAAGGAGTTTGCTAAGAGGCTCGTTGCTTCCGTGGGTACCAAGGATTATGGGAGGTTAACCGTCACCACCTATTACCGAGCTGAAGCGGAGCTTTTGGACTACGCGCCCAAAGAAATGTTTTACCCCCAGCCAGACGTGGATTCCATGGTCGTGCGTTTGAGGCCAAGGGAGCCTCCCTTCCAGGTAGAAGATGAAGAAACCTTTCTAGAACTCGTGCGAACACTCTTCACTCAACGTAACAAGAAGGTGAGAAACGCCATCATTCCCTTCCTGTATAAGCAGGGAGTAAAAAGCGAAAATGCTGTAAGACTGGCGGATTCTTTGCCCTTTTATAATAACCGGGTGCGAGGACTAGCGCCTGAAGACTTCGGAATTCTAACCAACGAAATCGTTCGAAAGCCTTGGTATGGCATATCCAAAAGAAGTATAAATGTAAAGGCGTAGTATTGCTAAGGTAAGGTGAAGAATTGTATGTGTATTCTCGGCAAAGACAAGCTGATGGAACTTATCGAAAAGTATAAGATAATTTATCCCTTCGACTACAATCTCCTAGACGGCGAGAGTTACATCCTAACCGTGAAAGAAGAAACCACGTTACATTATCTTGAACATAAAAACCTCATTTCCTATGAAGTTGTGTTCACGCCACCGGACTACGTGGCTCATCTCACAGCAAAGAGTAAGTATGGAAGGAGAGGATTATCCTTTCTCAACGCTGCAAAGGTTCACAGCGGCTTCATTGGAAGACTAGCCTTGGAACTCGTTAACCTAAACAACGACAGGCAACCAATAACGATTAAGAGAGGAGACCCCTTCATGCACATCGAGTTCGTAACCAGAGAAGGCGAGCCATCCCCCTACATGGGACAATATCAATTCCAGTACGTAACCGAAGACGAGAAAAAAATGTACCTTCCAATCCTGAAGAACGTTTTTCCAAACTTTGATGAATTAGCCAAAATATGGTTCAAAAATGAAAACCCATAGAAATTACGAGAACTTTTGTTTTGATGATTCGGATTTCAAATCAATTCTTTCAGTAAGGAATGGTTTATTAACAAAGGCTTAAATATCATGGTTGGAGGCCATTGAGGGATAAACCATGAAGGCACGCAACTATCGAAAGGCAAAGGGCCAGTCCTACACAAGGAAAGAGTATATGCGAGGCTCTCCCTCGCCAAAAATAACAAAATTCACCATGGGAGACCCCACAGGTAGTTTTGAGTATCAAGCTCTTTTGGTCGCCCGGAAGGAAGCCCAAATTCGACATAACGCCTTGGAGGCAGCACGCGTAGCAACAAATAGACTGCTTTCAGAAAAATTGGGAAGCAGTTACCTTTTACAAATCTTGCCTTATCCCCATGTCGTGTTGCGTGAAAACAAAATGATTTTTGGAGCGCACGCAGATCGACTTCAAGACGGAATGAGAAAGGCCTTCGGGAAACCCATAGGAACCGCGGCACGAGTGAAATCGGACCAAGCGGTCATAATGGTTAACGTGAATGAGGATGGCCTCGAAGTCGCAAAGGAGGCCTTAAAGCGGGGAGGCGCCAAACTACCCATACCCTGCCGAATAACTATTGAGAAAATTGGAGGCTAACTGAGGTGAATCAGGTTGCAGGGTTCAAGCAAAACGACGAAACAGTCCAAGAAAAAGAAACATATCGCATGGTTTGAAGATTTGAGAAAAGAAGACATTCCACTTGTTGGAGGCAAAAACGCAAACCTAGGTGAAATGCTTCAAGCTGGAATACCTGTCCCGCCGGGCTTCGCTGTCACCGCCTATACATATAACAAATTCATAACGAAAACTGGTCTCGCCGAAAAAATATACAAAACCATCGAGGAAACCGTTACCGCCGTGAGCAACCCCCAGCAGTTTGAGAAAGCTTCAAAAGAAATTCGGAAACTCATCGAAGCAACCCCTATGCCACGCGACATAGAAACGGCTATCAAGAAAGCATACACAACCCTCAGTAAAAGAACCAAATCAACTGAAGCACTCGTGGCCGTGCGATCAAGCGCAACGGCTGAAGATCTACCTGATGCCTCCTTCGCCGGACAGCAAGAAACTTATCTAAACGTGATTGGAGCCAAGGAACTTTTTGAAAAAACCATAAAATGCTGGTCAAGCTTGTTCACGCCGAGGGCCATCTTCTATCGAACCGAAAAAGGCTTCAAACATGAACAAGTTCTCATCAGCGTTGGCGTACAAAAAATGGTCAACGCAAAGGCTGCCGGCGTCATGTTTACCATAAACCCCGTTACCGGAGAATCAGACCAGATGGTCATCGAAGCCAACTGGGGAATCGGCGAGTCGGTCGTTTCAGGCTCCGTAACCCCGGACAACTACGTGGTGGACAAGAAGACACTGAAAATCTTGGAAAAGAAAATAGCCAAGAAAGCGGTGGAGTATATTCGTGACCCAAAAACAGGCAAAACGATTCATGCTGATGTGTCCGCTGACAGGCAGGAACAACAGTGCCTAACAGACGAAGAGATAACTAGGCTCGCTGAACTTGCCAAACGCATCGAGGAACACTATGGAGGTAACCCTCAAGACATTGAATTTGCCGTTGACAGCGGCCTTCCTTTCCCGGAGAATGTTTTCATTGTTCAGTCAAGACCCGAAACCGTGTGGAGTTTAGAAAAGGCGCCACCAAAAATAGAGGCTCCAAAGCCACCAGCTCCTGCCCAGCTAGTAGAACGGAAGGTTGTTGTTAGAGGAATAGCGGCTGGCAAAAGAGCCGTAGGAGCAGGCTTAGCAAAAGTCGTCCTCACACCTGAAGATGCTTCGAAACTTGTGAAAAAAGGCGACGTGCTTGTAACCCCCATGACTAACCCAGACTACGTGCCCTTCATGAGGTTGTCAGGGGCCATAGTCACTGACAAGGGTGGAGTCACTTGTCACGCAGCTATAGTGAGCCGAGAATTTGGCATCCCCTGTATCGTTGGAACGGAAAATGCCACAAAATTGATGGTAACTGGTCAAGAATACACCATAGACGCAAAAAGCGGCGTTGTTTACGAAGGAATTATGAGTGAAGTTACGGAGCTAACTTCCTCAGCGACCGCGCCTGCTTCAACAGTGATTACATCCGCTCCAATAACAGCCACCAAAATCCACCTCAATTTAGGCGTTCCCGAAATGATTGAAGAATATAAGGATCTTCCTTTCGATGGGATAGGTCTCATGCGCCTCGAGTTTATTCTAGCTAGCTACATAGGAGAGCACCCATTATATCTCTTAGAAATTGGACAAGGCAACAAGTTTGTAAACAAGTTGGCTGAGGGAATAGCCACAGTTGCAAGGGTCATACAGCCGCGACCCGTGGTCGTGAGGCTCAGCGACTTCAAAACAAACGAATATAGAGAATTGAAGGGCGGGGAAAAATACGAGATAGTGGAGGCGAATCCTATGCTGGGTTGGCGTGGTGCCAGCCGATACATAAGCGAATGGTACGAAAAAGCCTTCAGACTGGAATGCAAGGCCATCAAAAAATGCAGAGAAGAATGGGGACTCAAAAATGTGTGGGTTATGCTTCCAATGATCAGAACAGTATGGGAAGCAAAGAAATGCCTAGAAATAATGAAGGACGAGGGACTTGAAAGGTCTAGAGACTTCCAGGTATGGTTTATGGCTGAAACTCCAGCCATCGCCATAATGGCCGACGAATTCTCGAAACTCTGCGACGGCTACTCAATAGGCTCAAACGACATGACTCAAGGCATCCTCATGATCGACCGCGACTCGGAACGACTAGGATTGATGGGATACTTTGACGAGAGGGACCCCGCCATCAAGCGGATACTCGCCCACCTAATCAAAGTGGCTCATGAACATGGCTGCACCGTATCCATCTGTGGGGAAGGTCCCTCAAACCTTCCAGACTTTACCGAATTCCTAGTTCGCTGTGGAATCGACAGCATTTCTGTGAACGCCGATGCCGTGATCAGCACGAGAAAGTTGGTTGCAAGCCTCGAACAGAAAATGCTACTCGTAGAGTTAGCTGAACTGCGCGAACGCAGCAAGGGTCAAGCAACTCAGAAACCTAAACAGGACTGGGAATGGACTCCCATGTGGGAATGAGTCCGTCAGAAAGTTTTCGCCAGTAACCTATGTGACCATCCTTTTTCATGGTGCAGTGGTAAATGTAGATGAAAACAACATCCTTTGACCTTGAAGAGAAAAGACTGAAGAAAGAAGTAAGCAAAGGGAAGACTAAGATCGTCTTAGTACAGCTTCCAGAGGGATTAAAAGCCGAAGGAACGCGTCTCGCAGCCCTCATCGAAGACGCTGGAGCCCTCGCAATAGTTTCCGCCGATCCATGTTACGGCGCCTGTGACCTAGCTCTGTCCGACGCTGAAAACCTAGGCGCGGATCTCATAGTCCATTACGGGCACAGTCCACAAACCAAACAGGAAAGAGTGCCAACGATTTACATGGAGGCAAGAGCAAAAATCAGCGTTAAAGAGGCAGTAGAGAAAGCGATACCCCTCCTTGAGCCTTGGAGTAACATCGGTTTAGTAGCGACGGTTCAACACGTCCACAAACTCGATGAAGCAAAAATTTTACTTCTCAAAGCTGGAAAAACCGTTGCAATAGGAGATGCTGGCCTAGTTAAATATCCTGGACAGGTGATAGGCTGTAATTTTAGCAACGCCCAATCAATTTCAGAAGAGGTTGAAGCTTTTCTTTTCATTGGAGGAGGCAGATTCCACGCCATAGGCGTGGCGTTAGCCACGGCAAAGCCGACGATAATTGCTGATCCCTACGAAAAAAGAGCGTATCCTATTCACGATGAAGTTCCGAGGATACTCAAACAGCGATGGGCGAGTATCTCTGAAGCAAAAGGGGCCGAGAACTTTGGAGTATTAATAGGCTTGAAAAGTGGACAGAAGAGGCTCAAGGAAGCCGTGAAAATCAAAGAGAAGCTCCAGAAAAGTGGCAGAAAGGCTACCTTGCTTGCGCTCAGAGAAATCACATCTAACGCGTTCATGCAGTTCCCAAACATAGATGCGTTTGTGAACACTGCTTGCCCTCGACTTTCCCTAGACGATACGCCGAATTTTCTTAAGCCAATTCTATCCCTAAGCGAAGCACTTGTGATGCTGGAAGAGATGGACTGGGAAGAACTATGCAGAAAAGGCTGGTTCGAAAACTAGACCTAGAAAAGGCAATCTCAGAGATCGAAACCCATCCGATGCCTAAGGCTTCCCTCGAACAATACACAATTTCTTCGCGAGTCGCTTCGGAAGTGCTCTTTGTAGCAACATACGTTTACAATGACATCATCGGTAAGACAGTCGTGGATTTGGGTTGCGGCACAGGGAGACTTGCGATAGGTGCTGCTCTTCTCGGAGCGAGAGAAATCTTTGGGGTTGATGTGGACAAAGTAGCTGTGAATTTGGCGCGAAAAAATGCGGAAAAAAGGAATATGAAGCAAAATACTCATTGGTTCGTGGCAGACATCGACGTTATACAAGGAACCTTTGACACGGTTCTGCAGAATCCTCCATTTGGTGTGCAGAGAAGAAGTGCGGATCGGAAATTCATAGAGAAATCTTTAGAGTTGGGGCGTAGGATATACTCGCTTCACAAGGGTGGAGAGCGCAACCGAGAATTTATCAAAAGGTTTATTGAGAGGCATGGAGGAAAAGTTACGGGTATATTTCCTATGAAAATGGATATTCCGAGGATGTTTGAATTTCACACGAAAAAGAAGCGTAGTGTCCAAGTTGACCTGTATCGAATAGAAGGGAAGAGCCTATGAGTAGGTCTGAAAGAAAAAGTGGACTTTTCGTTGTGCCCGGAGACCGTTTAGGCGTTATCGAAGAGTTTACGCCGGGACCCGGAACCTACGTAGAACATGGAACCATACATTCTAAAATCACTGGACGTACGCTTCTAGATATGCTGAACAAAAAGGTTTCAGTGTACCCTCTTGTTCAAACAGCAAACGTCCCGCAGACAGGGAGCATAGTCTCCGGACAAGTGTTAGACGTGAAAAACAAAAAAGCCGTTTTACGCATATCACAGGTAGGAAAAAGACCACTATCCGGCTTTTTCACAGGCGTTTTACACATCTCTGACGTGAGTCCAAGCTACGTCGATACCATGTTTAGTGTGTGCAAAACAGGTGACATAATGAAAGCAAAGGTCATCAGCGACAAAAACAGAACATTCTATTTGTCGACAGCGGAGAAAAATTTGGGAGTTATCTACGCCCTCTGCTCAAGATGTGGGCACGTATTACGATTGGGAAAACAAGAGATGCAATGCTCCAGATGTGGAAACATTGAAAGGCGGAAAGTACCACCAGACTACGGAGAAGCAGCGTAAGAGGGGGCAGAAATGAAAGTTAAGGTTCTGAAAAGAACATCCAACGAATTGAAAATCGAAGTCGAAGGAGAAGGTCACACCCTTTGCAACGTGCTACAAAAAGCGCTTCTGGAGGACGACACCATCGAGATGGCTGGGTACAATGTGCCGCATCCGCTCTTCGACAGCACAATAGTGTATGTTCACACAAAGGGAAAGCGAAGGCCGGAAGCCGCTTTAAAAGAAGCAACGGAAAAAATTCTGAGCCGAAACAAGGAGTTCAGAAAGTCCTTTAAGAAAGCGCTTAAAGATTGGCAACGGAAATAGATCGAATCTAGCTGTTTCATCTATGCCCGTTTCATAAGTCAAGCTTTCTCTTTGCTGTGAGGAGGAAGGAGCAGAAGGCTTCGACCGTGTCTTCGCCTTGTTCCAGAATGCTAACTCCCTCTTGCATCGTCATCAAACCTCGTACCCAGGCATATACGATTAAAGCTTCAACGGCATCCGCCTGTTTGTGGCGGTCAATCCTTGAGGGCAGAAGGCTTCTTAATCCCGCTTTCTTTAGAGCCTCAGCGAGTAAACGGTTATCAACCTTAGCACCTGTTGGTTCTCCTTTTCTCTTCGA
>Ga0224501_10000400_pt1 | contig 35845 bp, 31 predicted proteins | sample SF_Oct11_sed_USG_4_FD_169105 | JGI IMG/M metagenome (GOLD analysis project Ga0224501, IMG submission 169105) | Sediment microbial communities from San Francisco Bay, California, United States - SF_Oct11_sed_USGS_8_1 | ecosystem: Environmental > Aquatic > Marine > Sediment | place: USA... | reverse complement strand
CATTTTTTCGGTATCGCCCTGGGAGTCCTTTTTCATAATCGAGGCGAACAGTTCGATGCTTGCCAGCGGGTTGCGGATTTCGTGGGCGATGCCGGCGGCCATTTCGCCCATGGCGCGCAGGCGGTCATTGCGCTCGGCTTCTTCTTCGAGTTGCTTGAGTTCGGTGATGTCCTGCACAATCAGCACGGTGCCCAATTGGATGCCGGAGGGATTGTAAACCGGCGATGCGGATACGCGCACCTTGATCCGGCGGTCCTCAGCGTTTTTCAGCTCCTCATCCTGGATCAGGTTGCTTTTCTGTGATTCCTGCAGGCGCTCCACCAGTGTCGAGAAAATGGGGTGCGGCACCGCTTGCGCCAGCGGCCGGTTGAGACATTGTTCCGGCGCCAGGTTGAGGATGGCCCCGGCGGTCTGGCTGAAGGTGGTGATGGTTTGATGCTCGTCGACCACGATAACGCCGCTCGTCAAACTTTCGAGAATGTTGTGGAGATAGTTTTTGACCTTTTCCTTTTCATGAAGATTTTTTTCCAGTTCCAGATTTTTCTGTTCTAACTCCAGGTTGAGGTCCTTGATGCGTTCCTGAAGAGTCTCGTAGGATTTCTGCAGGTGCTGTGTGGTTTCGTTGAAGGATTGGAACGCGGCCCTCAGGACTTCCAGTTCCTTCTGTTTTTTCTCTTCCTGAGTCGGGTCTTCCATAAATCCACCACGTGCACGGGTTAGCGTAAATTTTGTGCCTGTTTTCATTATAGAAGATTAAAGAAGTTCTTTTAACCGTTTTTCCCAATCGATCACTTTCAGGTGCGATTGAGCGGCTTTTTGCAGAAGATCGTCCCGGCTTTCCGCCACCAGGGTTTTGAGTTCGGACTCGGCCTGTTCCTTTTTTTGGAGCCGGTCGAGATTGTCGATGATCAGGTAATCCGCCCAGTTTCTGAGACGGTGATCGGGGAATAATTTTCTTCCTGCCATGAGGGCGTCCAGCGACGGGGCGGTTTGGCCCTGCATGTACAGCGTCATGCCAAGTTTGTAATAGGCGGTTTGCACATAGTCCGGGGGATTGTGGATGGTCCGGTCGTAGCTGTCGAGGGTTTTCCGGTAGGCGCGGGCGGCGTTGCGTAAATCTTCCCGGGCGAACCAGGTTTCGGCCATCAGGTAATGAATTCTCGGGATATCTGTATTGGGAGATTCCAGCAATTCGTTATAAATCTCGATGGATCGGTCGAATTGCTTTTGTCCCTGATGAGCGCGCGCCAGAATGATTTTGGCTTCCGGCAGGCGCGGACTGTTGCCGTAGGCATTGATGAAGGTTCGAGCCACCCGCTCGGCATCCTTGAACTGGTTCTCGTTGAGGTGGATTTCCCCGAGGTCCAGGAACAGGCGGTCGGTGTAGGCGCCGTTGACATCGGCGAACTTGACCTTTTCAAAAAACTTGAGCGCTTCCGAGTTCAGGCCGATGGCCTTGTAGCTTTCACCGATCTGTAACTGCGTTTGGACGCGGTTCAATTCTCCGATACCGAGATTCAGGTAATCGGCATAAGCGTAGAGAACCGGCAGGTACCCCTCTTGTTTGGCATATTGATCGATCAACTGCACCATGGATAGTTGCAGGTAATTTTTCGCCCAGAGATGAAATTTGGAATCGGCCTCGAACGGAAGCAGTCGTTTGAATTCTTCGATAGCTTCCAGGTAACGCTGTTCCCGGTAATAGGCCGAACCCCGGCTGAAGGTGGCTTCCGCAAGATTGTCCCGCGATACGGGATGGGCGGTAACCTCTTTGAAAGTGCGGTAGGGTTGATAATAGGGTGACACGTCGAATATGAGGTCCTTGACCGGCAGGCCGGGGAACCGGATGCCGACATCCGCCAGACGGATTTGGGCGTATTGTGATGCTTCGCTGTCGGGATCGATGCTGTACGATTTGTTGAATACCGTCAGCGCGGCCAGGCCGTTTTTATCCTGAAGATAAGTGTCGCCAATCCGGTTCAGCCCCCGGTGCGCATTGGGCGATTCCGGAGCCAGGTTGACCAGATTGAAATAATACTGCCGCGCCTGCGCGTATTGTTTTCGATTGAAATAAATCTCTCCAATGTAGAAATTAACCTCAGGCTGTTCCTTCAATTCGTCCGGCCAGCGTTTCACAACGTCCTCATAAATCTTCAACGCCTTTGGAAAGTCCCGCGCCTCGTAATAGCGCTGTGCGATTTTGAAAAGCCCCTGTTTGGCCTCCGGGTTTTGCGGGAATTTCCGCAGCAGTATTTGAAACGTTTTGTAGGCTTCATTCAGCTGATCTTCTTCAATGAGCATGAGACCCATTCCGGTTTCCCGCGCGGCGTTGTAACGGCTGGCCTTGTCCTCGTGGATCCCTTTTTCGTAAAGGGTCCGGGCTTCCAGGGTGTAATTCAGGTCTTCATAAATAGAGGCGGCCTTGAACAGGGCGTGATCGTAAAACTGCGAATCGGGGTAAGTCCGCATGGCGTATTGATAAGCGGTCAGGGCTTTTTCATAATTGGGATATTGATCCTGCTTGGTCAGGTTGTATTCCGACTCGGCGATCATATACGCCGCGTTGGCAAGGAACCGGCTTTCCCGGTATTTCTGTTGAAACAGCCGGAGAGCGGTGAGTGCTTCCCCATAATTTTTATTTTGAAAAAGTTTCAAAGCCTTCTCATATTCTTTTTGTCCGCTTTTAAGTTTTTCTTCCGGGTCGGTCAAGGGAAGGCGGTCAGTTTTTTGGGGGGACAGCCGGGCCTTGTCGTTTGTGGTGGAAGTTTTGCGGGCCACCGGTTTGGAGGCGGACTGTTTTAAATCCCCTTTTTGCAAATTCTGCTTTAAAGCGGCTTCCCGGACTGACGAGCCTTTTGGCTTCAGGTCGATCACAATTTGTTCCGGCCGGTGCTTCACATAATGCACCAGTTGTATGTCGGGGTGGGCCAGCCGGAGCGTGAGCTTCACGTTGTCTTGAATCTGGGCCGCCTGAACCTGGCTGAGATGCCTGTCCTTGAAAGCGTTGGATTGGACTTTGGGATTCAATTGAGCATGGCGGATCCAGATCACCACTTTTTGAGCGGCGTAATTTGTCAACACCCGGTAGGGAGTATCCTGATTCAGCTGGATGATAATCCGGGTGGATTGCGGATGACTGCCCAGGCGGTAATTTTCCACCTGAGTGGTTGCTTCCCGGCTTTCCACCGCCGGTGGGGAAGCGACCAGAATCACCAGACCCAGCAGGGCCGGCCAAAGTATGGATTGAAAGACGTATCGATACATCATCAGGATAAACCTGTGGCTGGGTTAATTTGTTTATAGAATAGCAAATTTGATACCAATCCGGCGGACAGGGTGCGGTGGAGGAAAACGGGATAGCATGAAAACCCTTTGTTTGATTGAGGTTCAAGCCAAAATCCAACTCTTGGAATCCACAGTTTGAAGGGGCGTCTCGTTCTCTTAACCAGACACCTGTGTGGTCTTTGTCAATGAATTGACAATCCGATGCCGGATTGTTTATTCATGCTGAATCGCGGTCCAGGCGGTTGGCCAGGTCTCGTATTTTTTGTGAAATGTGGATGGGGTAGGGGGGTGCCGCCTGCAAAGAGCGGAGCTTATCGGGAAGTTGATCCAGCTGCCGGACGGCATGTTTGCGACATTGCTCCAGAGGGACTGGAGGACTCAATCGTTTCCCATTCCTCATGCAGGGTTTCAATAGGGATTCTCCTGTGAGTGATTCGTCTTCCAGCGCAATATAATCTTCCTGCATTTTACCGTGTGTGTCGAAGGTTCTGTAAATTTGCTTTCTGCCGGGCCAGGTGGATTTGCCTTCGGAACGTTTGCGCCGCGGTTGCCCGTCATATTCCTGAATTTTGTACACGCATTCCAGAGTGGGCGCGTCTTCGGATACTGCCAGTCGGGTACCGATGCCGAAACCATCGATCGGCGCCTGCTTGGCCATCAATTGTGCGAGGGCGTATTCATCGAGATTGCCGCTGGCGAAGATCAGTGTATTTTGCAATCCCCCTTGATCCAGAATGGTTCTGACTTTTTTTGAATGCTGATCCACGTCCCCGCTGTCCAATCGCACTCCCTTGATGGAGATGCCCTCCTTCTGAAGTTCGCGGGCCAGCGCCACCACCTTATGCGCGGCCTGTTCGGTATCGTAGGTATCCAGAAGTAAAATGGTATTGTCCGGCCAGGAGTGGGCGAAGTCCCGGAAGGCGGTGGTTTCATCTTCGTGCGCCTGAATGTAGGAATGCGCCATGGTGCCGAATACCGGGATGCCGTAACAGGGTTCCGCCGGTACCGTCGCCGATCCGGTAAAACCAGCGATATAACTGGCGCGCGCCACGAACAATCCTGCCTCTGCACCATGCGCACGGCGCAGGCCGAAATCCAAAAGTATTTTATCGGGAGCGGTCAGCACCATCCGCGCCGCTTTCGAGGCCGCCATGATCTGCATTTGCAGAATGTTGATGACGCGGGTTTCGGCCAGTTGCGCCTGCGGCAGGGGTGCGGCAATTCTCAACACCGGCTCGTTGCCGAAGAAGATTGTGCCTTCCGGCAAAGCATGAACCTCGCCCGTGAATCGAAAATCCTCCAGGGCATCGACAAAGTCCGCGGGGAACCGGCCGGAACTTTTCATCCAATCCCTCTCCTGTGGGGTGAATCGGAGATTTTCCAGGTATTGGAGAACCTGTTCCAACCCGGCGGCCATCAGGAAATTGCGTTGCGGCGGCAGGTTGCGGATATAAAACTCAAAGACGGCGGTCCGGTTCATACCGCGGTCGTGATATGCCTTGAGCATGGTCAGTTGGTACAGGTCCGTTAAGATCGACGGAGTTGCAGGTGGAGCAAGGCTTACGGATTCAAGAGTGGCGGGCCGACTGCCCAACTCCAGCATTTCGTGGATGGCTTTAGCTCCGTCTTCGGGGTGGACGTTGACCGCGCGGATGGCGTCCTCCAGCAGGATCACCTGATAATTGAGCCGAATCGCATCGCGCACCGAATTCAGCACGCAGTAATCGGTTGCCAGTCCGCCGACAAAAAGGCGCTTGATGCCCGCCTGTTTTAAACGCGAATCGAGATCGGTGCTTTCAAAGGCAGAGTACGCATCAGTTTCCGGGGCAGTGGCTTTGCTGATGATGACCGCACCCGTCAAATCCAGGCCAGCGGCGAATTGTGCACCCGGTGTTTCGGCCACGCAATGCGGCGGCCACGGGCCTCCCTGTTTTGCAAAGGAACAATGATGGGCGGGATGCCAGTCGCGGCTGGCAAAAATCGGCAGGTGGCGCGAACGGAATGCAGAGGAGTATCCGTTCAGCGCGGGAACCACATCATCACCCTTGGGGACCGCCAGACTGCCGCCGGGCAAAAAATCGTTTTGCACATCGACGATCAATAAGGCGTCGCCCGGACCGGGAATGCAATCATCTGTTCCTGCAGTGATCATGGGCTTGCCCGCGTTCCCTGGGAGATTGGAGGCTCTCGGAAAGTGTGAAGGACTACCGGTCGTATTATACCCTGAGTTTAGAGTTCCGGTCCCATATAACGGATGAAGCTATCGAGGATTTTTGTGTCGAATTCGTCGGACATCTGTTTTTTCATGAGGGTCAGAGTGTCGAAGGGGTTCATGGCTTTTTTATAAGAGCGCCGGGTGGTGAGGGCGTCATAGACATCCATAACCTTGCAGATGCGGGCAAAGTATGAAATTTCATTGCCGGCAATACCCAGGGGATAGCCGCCGCCCTTAAATTTTTCATGGTGCTGGTTCGCCATGTCGATCACCGAATGCGCGTAACAATTCATTTCGTTGAGAATTTCTCCGCCCAGAGGCGCATGGTCTTTGATGATTTGAAACTCCTGCGGGGTGAGCAGGCCTTTTTTGTTGAGGATATTGGTGGAGATTTTGGATTTGCCCACGTCATGAAGCATCCCTCCCAATCCCAGCGTGCGGATTTCGTCATGATTCATTTGGATTTTGACGCCGTAGGTCATGCAGTACAGCCCGACGTTGACGCTATGCGTATAGGTGTAATAATCCTTATTGGTGATTTTGGAGATGCCGTAAAAACCGATATCATAGTCTCGAAAGCACTCCTCCATAATTTCCATGACTTCATCCGAACTGCGAAGAACTTTCTCCGAGGCGTTGTTTTCAAAAAACTCCTTCATGATATTCTTGGAAACTTCGTAAACTTTTTTAGCTTTTTTCTCGAATGAAATGTTCGGATTCGCCACTATTTTCCGGAGGGTGGTGGTCGCATGGCGGTAGTACTTGAACAGGTCGTCTTCCAGAATAAAGAAATCTTCCAGCGGATCGCCCGATTCCAGCAGGCGGACTACTTTTTCATGATGTTCAGGTTTCGAGGTGGCAAAGCGGACGTATTTGATAGTCCCGTAACTGCGGGTTCTGTAAAAAATATCGAAAGGTTCGTCCCCGCTTGCATTGAGGAACTCGAGGTTGATTTTCCGATAGCTGGCTTCTGTCGTCATCCGGGCCATAGTCGAGTTTCAGGCGTTATAACTGGCTAATTCATTAGGAATTAATAGTCTAAAGGAAATCGAGGTATTACGAAACCCCCCTAAAAAGGGTATTTTTAGCGAGGACAAGCAGCCGGGTTCAGCGTCGGGGAAAGGCGCTGGGAGACGCTAACATAAAGTGAACAATGGATCGGGTGCATCCCAGCAGGTCCGCCATGGAGAGGCTTTCTCCCGGCTCATGCATGCGGCAATCGGGATCGTAAGCACCGAGGCAAAGCGGAGGAATGCTCCCCAGGGCGTCCATCAGTTTGGCGACAAACGGGATGGATCCTCCGCAACCGTACAGGCAGGGATCGTGACCGTATCCGGTTTTCAGCGATTCCAGCATCAACGGAAAAGCCGGATGTTCAATCCCGGTCATCCAGGGAGGACCTCCCTTGTCTTCCTCAAGCTGAATGGAAAAGCCGGGGGGGACCTTTTTTAGAAGATGTTCCTTCAAATGGCCGGCGGCGGCAGTTTCATTGTGACCGGGGGCCAGGCGGATTTCCACCTGGGCTTTGGCTGATGGAACTTCGAATCTGCGGGCGGTTCCGTCGTGTTCCACATGCAGGGCATGGACGGAGATATTCCGGATTCCCCCGTCCGACTCAAAATACTTCTGCCAGCCCTCCGGGATCATCTGGCCGTTCCATCCTAGGAGGCCATCCACCATTTGAGCCAACTGAAGTTCGGGAATGGGAAAGGGGCCGCCGGTGATACCCGAATGCGGATCCTTGACTGCAGATTGCAGAATGAGTTCCACCGTCAGTGATTCCGTTTTTGGCAATTCCCGGAATGTGATTTTTAATCCGAAACGGTTGCATGATCTGATCGCAGTATCCAGCCATCTTAAAAATCCCGGCCGATCCTCTAACCCTTCAGTCTGAAAATGGATATGGACGCCGGCACTGCCAAAGACGACCCCTCCCGCCACCCGGTGGCCCGGTCGCACGTTGGCGTAGGAGGTTCGCAATTGTGCGGAGATGACGTCCACTTTGTCGGCGGGAACGGTCAAATGGGTTTCGGGCAATAAACCGGCCTGTTCCCGCAGGGCTTCCAGAGTCGTGGGAATTTTTTCATAACCGTTGCGTTCTTCTTCGGTGACGGGGACATCCGCATGGGAGATTTCCTTTACCGCCAGTGAATGATCCTCGTTAATCAGTGTGGACAGAACTTTGTAGAGGGCGGTTTGCTCGTCAACGGCAGGATGGGGGTCGGTAGCGAGCATATGAACCTTAAATTGCACAATACCCCGCAGTGAGGTGGTCAGGCCGGGTATGCCGGTATCCGGGTTGGTGACGTCGGTGATGATCACGCAATCCGACGACGCAAAGAAATCGCGGTTTTGTAAAATCTGTGGAATCAGGGTATGCGAGCCGGACTCTTCTTCGGTTTCAAAAATGACTTTGATATTGCAGGGCAGTTGTTCAAGAAGTTCCGGATCGGGATGGTTGGCATCAAACCCGATGGGTCGTAACAGCGCGTCAACGGCCATGCCGATGGCCACCACTCCGCTCAAGTCGTCGGCGGCGCCCCGGCCGTAAGCCCGGGTGCCGTCCTCATTCCATCGGAGTTCCGTCGGTGGATGCCCACCCCATTTTTCGAAATTCTGGTCGTCCATGTAGGGTTGTTTATCGAGATGCGCGTACATGAGGATCGTCGGTTTGTTTTTACCGGATTTGATTTCCGCCATCAGAATGGGAGTGGACCGATCCGGGCCGGGCGGGGGGACGTTGATGTGGACGTATGGAAACCCTATGTCGCGAAGGTATTTTTCCGCTACCGCCAGAATTTCCTGCATGTCCGTCGGGGTGGTACGATCGCCTTCGAATTCATTCACGTTAAAACTTCGGCTGTCGATGCGCACCATCTCTTTCATGATATCCATGTGCCACTGCACCAGGTCGGACCCTGCTTGAATGGATTGGCGGGCGTTTTCGTCCCACGCGCTTGGATTCATTATGGTTGCTCTTTCTAAGAGTTGCCCGGAAAGGGAATGTTTGCTTTACCAATGGGGATTCATCATATAACATAAGGAAGCCGTTCGTAAAGAGACTTGCCGGGCGGGGCAGTCGGGCCCTGTCGAACGTTGAAAGGTATCGGTATTGATTCGGTCAATCATAAATCTATTTCGATTAATCGAAATTGTCAGGGAACGCGGCAACACTCAGCTGTTTCGCCGATCCCGCAAGCAGGTGCTGGATATCCTGTTTTGCAGAAACGACATCAATCGTAAAAATCCTGTTTCAGCCCTTTGGTACTGGTTTGGCGTATTGAAGGGGCTGGATATGCTGGTCTGGCGTTTGGAGACCTTTGGTTTTCTGTACCAGCCGGGCGCTACCGACGAACAACGCGCCCGCCTGAACCGGTATCTCGAATCCTGAATTTATATCCACCTGTTAAATCTTCCAATTTCCTGACACACAGGAGCAATACGTCCGCCGTTGCCTGCCATGCAAATCATAGACTATAAAACTTTTGATCCTGTCCCAGAAGCCCGGTTTACCATTCTCATCCCGACCTGGAACAACCTGGAATATCTCCAGTATTGCCTGCGGAGTATTCGAAAGAATTCAACGTTTCCGCACCAGGTGGTTCTGCATGTGAATGAGGGATCGGACGGTACCCGCGAATGGGTGGAAAAAGAACGGCTGGACTATTCCTATTCGAAAGAAAATGCGGGCATCTGTTTTGCCATGAATGCCGCCGCATCGCTGGCGCGGACCGAGTACCTGGTTTACATCAATGACGATATGTATGTGGCCCCCGATTGGGACCGGTATTTGTGGGAGGAAATCGAGCGGCTGGATCACATTTATTTTTTGCTGGGCTCCGCATTGATCGAACCTCGGGGAGGCACCAATCCCAATGTCACCGTCTGCGCGGATTTCGGGGACAGCCCGGAAACTTTTCAGGAAGACGCTTTCCTGGCCCAAAGTCCGCAATTGCTGTCCCGGCCGGACTGGAACGGTGCTGGCGGTGCGGGGGTTCTGGTGCATAAAAACTTATGGGACCTGGTGGGTGGCTACAGTGTGGAATTCACTCCCGGTTTGTATTCCGATCCGGATTTTTCAATGAAGCTGTGGCAGGCCGGGGTCCGTTATTTCAAGGGGATCGCCCAAAGCCGTATTTTCCATTTTCAGGCCAAAAGCACCGGAAGAATTGTCAAGCGTAACGATGGCCGGAAACAGTTCGCCCGTAAATGGAAAGTACCCAGCTCCCGGTTTGTGCAGGACTATCTCCGGTTGACGTCGCCGTTTGAAGGACCGCTGAAAGAACCGGAGGAGACTCTGGATTTAATGTTTGCCAGATGGCGTTCCCGTTGGCTATGATGCGTGCACCCGGAAGAAGAAATGGGTGATCAATTGGTTCCGGAAATGACGGTCCTGCCATGAATGCGGTTTCGGTTTTAAATAACAGAACGTTCCAAATCGTCTTTCTGCTGTATTCGGCGCTTCTCATTTTTCTGGGGCGGCAGACCGACGTGGGGCTCCTCAATTTTGACGACAGTTTTTACGCTCAAAAAGCGAAGGAGCTGCTCACCGGGGGAAGTCTCTGGCTCAATACCTTTAACGGCCAGCCGGATTTTGACAAACCCCCCCTTCCTTTATGGTTGACCAGCCTCGCTTTCAAAATGTTCGGAGTGTCAGGATATGCGACGGTCATGGTGACCGGTCTTTTTGGAGTTGGGGCGGTGTATGTCACCTACCGCTTATCGGAGAAACTGTTCAAGGATTCCTGGGTCGCTTTTATAGCGGGGATCGTGCTGATTTTTCCGGGTTACTTTCTGGATTACTCCCGCCGCGGAATGACGGATATCGTTCTGACGTTTTTTGTGACTCTGGCGCTGTATTGTTTTTTCCTGGCACGGGAGAATCCGCGCTGGTACCTGGCGTTTGGATTCAGCACCGTCGGCGCCATTCTCACCAAAAGTGTCCTGGGGTTGTTTCCGTTGTTGATCGCACTGGGGGTGTTGGTGATGACCCGGCGATGGAGAACGATGGTCAACCCGAATTTTGTTGCCGGTATGGCAATCGCTCTCGGACTGGGAAGCACCTGGCATATCATTAACTGGATGGAGTACGGCGACCGGTTTGTCCATCAGCATTTTGGATGGATCATCTGGGAGCGATTTATCCAGGGAGATCCCGCCACGCCGAATGCCAGCCCATTTTATTTTTTGGGATACCTGAAAGGTTTTTTTGGAAACTACTGGCCCTGGCTTCCCTTTGCGGTGGCCGGTTGCTGGCAGTTTGGTAAACAGGCGGCGACGGAAACAGAGGATAACAAAGACCGTTACCTGCTGGTCCTGCTTTGGGTGGGGATCATTCTTGTGGTGTTGAGTCTCGGTAACGCCCAGTACTTTCGCTACATGCTTCCGGTGTTTCCGGCCCTGGCCATTATCGTGTCGAAGACTCTCGGCAACTGGATGCTCCAGGACTGGAAGGACAAATTAATGCCCTGGCTGGTGGGGGTGGTGATGTTCACGACGCTGCTCATCAACGTTACGCCCATCGAATTGAAGCAGGCCGCCAGCCTGCGGCGCAACAGTTGGGAGGTGCGTCTGCTGGCCCCGTCGATTCGATTGAACACGCCGGATGAAATGGCCCTCGGAAATTACCGGTTGCCGCTTTGGAATCCCAGAAACTCAATTCTGTTTTATTCGGACCGTTGGTTGGCCGACCCGGTCGGCGAACCGGAAAAAGTCATGGCATCGTTTGATAAGAATCCCCGGAGCACCTGGTTGAGCTGGATTGGAGAATTCAGGGAACTGGAGAAACAATTCCCGGGACAACTTTATTTGATCCAGTCCCAGGGGCCTTATGCTTATTTCACTTCGGTAAAGGTTCGCGATCAGATTCGATACGATTTCTCCGGGGAAAATAATAAACAGATTCGCTGATCCTTCCCGAACGTTTTTAAAAAGGAATATTATTTGGAACGCATCGAGTTTAAAGAATATGAGCCGGCTACCGGCGCCCGTTTCTCCATCGTCATCCCTACGTGGAATAATCTGCCTTACGTTCAGTTGTGTGTCGACAGCATTCGAAAGAATTCCCGGTATCCGCATCAAATCATCCTGCATGTGAACGAGGGGTCAGACGGAACACGGGCCTGGGCGGATGAGCAGAAGCTGGCTCATTCGCATTCGGCAAAGAACGTGGGTGTTTGTTATGCGGTTAATGCCGCCGCCACGCTGGTCAAGACGGATTATATGGTTTATATGAATGACGATATGTATGTCTGCCCCGACTGGGATCATTACTTGTGGCAGGAGATTGAGGCGTTGGGTCACTCTCAGTTTTTCATCTCCAGCACCATTATAGAACCGAAGGATACCGGCAACCCGTGCGTGATCGTCTCCGACGCCTTCGGGGATTCCATTGAAAATTTCCGGGAAGATGATCTAAAAAACCGGTTTATAGATTTCACTAAAGAAGACTGGCAGGGAGGTACCTGGCCGCCCAACATCATTCCCAAAAAGTTGTGGGACCTGGTCGGTGGTTACAGCGTCGAGTTTTCCCCGGGGATGTATTCCGATCCGGATTTCTCAAGAAAGTTGTGGGAAGCGGGTGTGCGTCTGTTCAAAGGTTGCGGAAAGAGTCGAGTGTTTCATTTTATGTGTAAATCCACCGGACGCGTTGTCAAAAATGACGGACGCCGTCAGTTCCGGGAAAAGTGGGGAATCCCCAGCTCGAAATTCACCAAATACTATCTTCATATCGGAAGTTCTTTCGATGGTCCGCTTACGGAACCGGAGGAAACCCTGGCGCTGAAATGGGCTAGGCTGAGGGCACGTCTTCCCTTTTAACATTTTTTTGTTAAGAGAGCAGGAACCGTTATTCTGTTAACTAGAATCCATTTGATAGGTTTTTATGATCAGCGTTGCCATCATCGTTAAAGACGGTGAACCATATATTGGAGAGTGTCTGAAATCTCTGGAGTCGTTTGACGAAGTGCTCCTTATGGATACCGGTTCCACCGACCGGACCATGGAAATCGCGCGCGGGTTTCAGAACGTTCGTGTTGAAGAGCGGGAGTTCGCGGGATTCGGCCCTACCAAGAACCTGGCCGCGGGTTTGGCGAAACACGACTGGATTCTTTCCATTGATTCCGATGAGGTCGTTACTCCCGAGTTGTTCCGGGAAATCCAATCACTGGCCCTGGATGCAACGCAGGTGTACCGGTTTTCCCGGCATTCTTATTACCGGGGCAAATTCATCAAGGGATGCGGCTGGTATCCGGATAAAATTTTGCGTCTCTACAACAAACAGCGGACCGGCTTCAACGACAACCAGGTCCATGAAAGCGTGATGGTGAAGGAGGGCATGGGGATCACCGATTTAAAAGGCGCTCTTAAACATTATCCGTACGACAGCGCCGGCAGCCTGGTGGCCAAACTGCAGTTTTATTCCACGCTGTTTGCCGAACAGAACGCGGGAAAGCGAGCCTCTTCCCCCATGAAAGCGGTTTCCCACGGCGTGGGTGCCTTCCTGAAAGGGTACGTGATCCGTAAAGGATTTTTGGACGGGTACGAAGGATTCCACATCGCGTTGTGCCAGGGACTCGCCGCTTACCTGAAATACCTCAAGCTGTACGAAGCCAACCGCAAAACTCCGACTCGCTAACTTTCCCTGTCGCTAGCAAGAGAAGTTTCTTTTTTCGATTCCAATATTACCGTCTAAATGGGATGTCGGGTAAAAGGAGCTCGTTGTTGGGATACGTGAAAAAGAGAGTGAACCCCACCCAGTTGATCAGATAGTAACCGTTTTCCTTAAGAAACTGATACAACTCCGATTCCTTGATTTGGTCCATGTTCATAAGGTGAGATTCAATAATCACCAGCCGCGGCCTGTATTTTTCGAAATCGAGCGATTTTAAAACGTTCAGATCGTGACCTTCTGTATCGATCGACAAAAGGTCAATCTGCCTTCCGGTAAAGGGAGAGCCTTCAATCACCTCAGATAGAGTCCGCGTTTCAACCTCCCGCACCCCCTCAATTTTATCGCTGTTTTTAAGGGCAGTATGTTCATCCAGGGTCGAGTCCAGGCTGTAATGGCCGAAATTATAAACTTTGACCCTGGTTTTCCGGTCAGAAATGGCGGCGGTAACATTATGATCCTCAGGTCGTACCCAATTAAACGCTTTGATCTTCAACCGGTCCAGATCAATATTGATTCCCCGCCAGCCTCTTTTATGCAGTTGATAAGTGTTGGAATATTTTTTGGGATGGTAACACCCGACGTCCACATAAAAACCATCATTGATGTTTCTTAGAATAAAACCCTTAAGAACGATATCCTCACCAAACTGCGAATAATAAATCCTGAATATTTTAGTGATATAAATTTTTCTGAAAAGAAACAACCACGTCCAGATGCTGGAACGATCTTCGGATACTTTTTTCTGAAAATAGCGGATGAAAGATTTTAATGAAAAGCTCATGAGCGTTCCAACTTTGAAAGGGTAGCGTTAGGGGCACGACTATCATTATAAACAAATGGAAGTGCCATGAGGAAATAAGTCAGCATTATGACTTCCGAATCGTAAGAGTTCGTTTCAAACAAGCCACCCGTCAGAAAGGCCGTCACTGCGCTGAGACTGGCCAGTGCCACCCAGCGGTCCGGAGGGTCGTTGCCCGAGTGAGACACCCGTCCCAGCGCCATAAAGTAAACTCGCGCCAAAAAACTCAACCACAGGGAAAGCCACGCCAGCACACCGATCGTTCCGGTGTCGACAGCCAATTGTACGATGTTATTGTGGAGCGTGCGGTAGGCTCTTGTGATTTCTTTATGTTCGGGATAATCCGTGCGCACTTTCATCAAACAGTGAAACCCGCACCCGCTTACCGGATAATCCCGGTAAATATTCCAACCCAGCCGCCACATGGAAAGCCTCTGCTGGAAGGTTATGTCACCCAGGTTGGCAATACTTTCCATTCGCTCCTTGATGGGGGCCGGGGATAACCAGAATACCAGAGTTGCGAAAACGGGCAGCAAGGTTACCCAGGCCGGTTTGCGGAACGCCAGCAGAATTAAAAGTCCCACGCCGAAACCCAGCCAGGCCTGCCGGGTCAGTGTCAATGCCAGGGCGCTGAGCATCAACAGAAGAGCGATCCATACCCATTTATTTTTTCCATTGCGAAACAACAGGTACGCAGCGGCGACCAGGACGGCCTGCATCAGCAGTCCAGCGAAGGTCATGTAAATGCTCAGGGTTCCCGAAATGCGATGATGAATGGAAAGCCCGTGTATTGCCACCTGAATGATACCGATCACGGCCGATATTGAAGCGCTGAGGATAATCAACCCGATCAAATAATCCCGGGGCGAGGGGGCCGCCGCCGTCGCTTGTTGTCCAAAGAGGAGTTGCCCCGGCCGGGTTTGTTTCAGTTGGTTGAACATGGAGTGCAGGCTTTGCTTAAGTCCGGGATCCGAAAGAGAATTGAGAATCATGAAGAAGATTCCCATCTCCAGCAGACGTTTTAAATGTTCGAAACTCCTTGGAGGATCGAGGGCGGTGATAACAGCCAGGATGCAAGCTATCGAAAAGCCAGCAAAAGGAATCCACAGCGGCCAGCGCAGGTGGTTCCAGGAACGGGTGACGTGGGTTTTGTATAACCATATTGCGCAGGACAGAAACCCGCAAATTTGTGTGATGCTGATCGAGAATTGCCCCGCCCCCGTAAATACGGTCAGAACAATCAATTGGGCGCGGGTTAGATTCTCAATGCGTCGTTCCATAAAGGGATGCACGGTTACCTGGAATGCCAGGGACCTGGGGTCAGGCGGGCTGAGGGATTGCTATATGCGAGGCAGGTCAACCGTTGATTGACACCGACTGCTTTCGCTACATATGGGAACCGTCGCACCGTGGCGAAGTCTGGGTCTTGCCGCAATCACAGATGGCCATGCGGCAGGCCTTTTCCACTTCGAACTCCTTGGGCAGTTTACCGGTGTTTTTGGTTTCGTGCGAACCGTCACAGTAGGGTTTATTTGAGGATTCGCCACAGGTACAATAGTATTTGGTTCCGGGAGTTTCATCGACATAATGGGGACTGTCCTGATACGGCATGGAATCTCCTTGTAGAAAAAATGAGTATTTAATTTCCTGCGCAGTGAATGTAGAAACAGAAGCAGGAATATTTATTATGAGGTCTTTCCAATCTTAAAACAAGGCCCTTCAAAATTATTACGAAAGGGATTGGATGAAAATTTTAATCACGGGCGCCACCGGGTTTATCGGGCGGCATTTAATTCTTTATTTAAGAGAACAGGGACACAATATCGTGGCGCTGACCCGCGATTCTGAAACCGCGCCGGTGCGTCTGCCGGTCGCTTGTCCGGTGTTTTCCTGGCCAGATGCAAGTCAGCCGCCGCCGGGTGAGGCGTTTGCCGGCGTCGATGCGGTAATCCACCTCGCGGGTAAAAATATTCTAGGTCGGTGGACCGCGAAAGTGAAACAGGAAATCGTCCGGTCCCGGGTGGAATCCACCCTTCAACTGATTGCGGCCATGCGGGATCTGCCGCAGAAACCCGCCGTGATGATTTCCATGTCCGGCACCGGTTTTTACGGTGACCGGGGAGAAGGAATGCTCGACGAATCCGCCGCGCCGGGTAAAGGATTCTTCACGGAGTTGTGCCAGCAGTGGGAACAGGCAGGACGAGGGGCCGAAAAACTGGGAATCCGCACCGTTCAGTTACGCACGGGAATGGTGCTGGGTCACGATGGTGGTGCGATGCGCGCCATGCTTCCACCGTTTCGCATGGGATTGGGCGGCCGGATCGGTTCCGGCCGGCAATGGATGAGTTGGATTCATGTGCGCGATCTGGCGGGCTTGATGCTTCATGCCATCGAAAATGAGTCGATCGCCGGACCGGTCAACGCCGTCAGCCCGCACCCGGTGACCAATGCGGATTTCACGCGAACCCTGGGCAAAGTTCTGAAACGTCCCACTGTGTTTCCCGTTCCCGGCTTGGTGTTGAGTCTCCTCTTGGGAGAAGCGGGGCGGGTGGCGCTCGACAGCCAGCGCGTGGTTTGCCGGAAGGCAATTGATGCCGGATACGAATTTAAGTTTCCCGATCTGCAGGAGGCGTTGGCGGATGTTTGTGAACAGGAGGATCACGTCCTTTTGATGGAGCAATGGGTGCCGCGTCCGGTGGATGAAGTGTTTTCTTTTTTTTCCGACGCATACAATCTGGAACAGATAACGCCACCGCATTTAAAATTTAAAGTGCTGGGTCAATCGACGGAAGCATTGCAGGAAGGAACGCTCATTAATTACAAACTGCAACTGCACGGCATTCCGTTTCGCTGGCAATCGTTGATCCACGACTGGCATCCAGTGACGAGTTTCAGCGACAGTCAGATGCGCGGTCCTTACAAGAAGTGGCACCACACCCACACCTTTATCGAACAGGACGGCGGCACCCTGATACGCGATCATGCCCTGTATCGGATTCCCTTCGGCGTTCCCGGCGACGCGGTGGCGTATCCCTTCGTCAAGAAAGATCTGGAGAAAATTTTCTCCTACCGTTATGCCAGGGTCCGTGAATTGTTTGGGGAATAGAACTGGGAAATATTTAAAGAGTCATTAAAAGACTCAGGCACGTCACGCCGCCGTCGGCTTTCTGGAATTCGCTCATTTCCACCGGTAAGGTGACAAAGCCGTGCTCCTGAATCCTTTGCACCAGGTTGGGGAATCCGGCGGGCAGGATCACATGGTCCCTCACTGCCAGGCAATTCGCCGCATATGCCTCCTCCTCTTCGACTTCAATCCATTCATATTTGCGAAACGGTTCAGCATCGATAAATGACGGGTTGATGACCAAAAGGTTGTTTCCCAGAAAGCTGACCGAGGTTTTTAAATGAAGTCCTTGTTTCACCGCAATCGGAATCACCGGTTTGGAGGTCAGGGATTGCAGGGCTTCCACAGCCTTCTGATTGGTGCGTTGGGACTGGCCGACGAAAATGGCGTCGTCGGTTTGCAGGACGTCGCCGCCGTCGATGAACACCGGCGGTTGGAGGCGCAGGACAGGAAGGCGCGATTGAAGGGTCTCCGCCAGGAATGAGACCTCCTCCCGGCGGCTGGGTTCTTTCATCGAGCAGAGTATGACGCGGCCTTCCAGAATAACCGCGTTGTCTTCAATAAACACACTGTCGGGGAAATCATCCAGCGGATCCAAAGCTTCCAACACTGCCCCGGCGGTTTGCAGTGCCTGGCAATAGGCGGCGTGTTGTTGCCGGGCGATTTCTAAATTGAGGGATGATGCCTCCGGGTGTTCGGAGAGGGCGTTGGCAAAATCAATGGAAGGCGGGCGGACCAGCATTTGCATAGAGGCATTCATGGATAGTACCGGACGAAAGCTGTGCAGTTATCCACCCGGGGTTTGAAGATTATCTGCGGCGATTCGCCGCCCGGGACTTGCCCGGTTTCTTAATCCAGGGCGGGACGGATCAGCAGTTTGGATAGATAGAGTTTGGTCAGAATCTTCCGGCATCCCTTGTATGTTTTCAGCATGTCCTTGCTGGGCATCAAGCCGCTCTGGGTCCGGTCCTTCTGCGCAAGATAGACAATACCGTCCACGAAGGCAAAATCGTGCTTGGTAAAGCGCATTTTTTTGCGCTGATACTCTTCCGGATAATGATAAATCTCATCGAGCTTTTTAAGATTTTCTTCCGGCATTTCGTACAGGACCCCTTCGAGCATTCCGAGATTGTCGGTGGTAGGCACGATGTTGGCCAGACCCAGTTTTTCCCGACCGCCGTTATCCAGCGGAATTTTATTGAACACCAGTTTAAAGGCTGAAAGGGACACACTGAAAGCCGCCTCATACTCCAATCCCGTTTCTTTGATCACATCGGGATTCATCATTTCATCATAAGCGAACCAATTGATTAAATTGGGCATTTAAAGACTCCTGAATCTTTGACACAAAACTATCATCTAAAATTGATAAAAACCCAATAATCCTTTGGAATCGGGAATTGACGGTGAATGGTAATGATAATATCAAAAAGCGTCAAAAACATCCTTGAAAAAAACAGTTAAATTGAGTAGCTTGATGCATTAAAGTCTTTTCTGGGAAATTTCCCCGGTATTTTTCTAACCTTTACCCGAAGGTTGCTTCGGGTCCAGGAACATCTTTTTAAAGGAGTGGTCCATGTCGGGAAAAATCGTCACCGTATCTGACGCTGAATTTGAATCTTCTGTTCTCCAGGGCGATAAGCCGGCCCTCATCGATTTTTGGGCAGAATGGTGTCAGCCCTGTAAAATGCTGGCTCCCACGGTGGAAGAAATAGCTGGTGAGTACGAAGGCCAGGTTCTGGTAGGCAAGCTGAATGTGGATGACAACCCGGCGACCGCCACCAAGTACGGTATTCGAGGTATTCCCACTTTGCTGTTGTTCAAGGACGGACAGGTGGTTCAACAACTCGTTGGTGTGAAATCCAAGGCCGAGATTAAAAAGATCATCGACGAAAACATATAATTATTTTGCATTGCTCCGCCCCCGGGTTTCATAAACCCGGGGGCGTTTTTTTATTTGGAATGGTTAGAAATCAGGCGGGGGAGGCTGATTCCAGAACAGGAACCAGACCGAGGTTTTCGATCATTTCAATGTCGCGTTTGGGATCCTGTCCTTTGGTGGTCAGGTAATTACCGCCCAGAATGCCATTGGCGCCCGCCGCAAATAATTTTTCCTGCTGGTCGGCGAACACTTCCTCCCGCCCGCCGCACACGAACAGGTCGATACGCGGCATCGCCAGCCGGTGCAGGGCGATGGTTCTTAAAGCCTCATACAGTTCAATAGACTCCATGTTTTCTGTTGCGGTGCCTTTAAGGGGCTTCAGAAAATTGATGGGATAGGAATCGGTTTCCAGGTCCTTTACGTCAAACACCATTTCCACTCTCTGCTCGTAGGTTTCTCCCATCCCGAAAATTCCGCCGACACAGACCTGCAATCCCGCTTCCTTCGCATTATGAATGGCCTGTACTTCATCCTGGTATGAATGGGTGGAGACAATATTTTCGAAATGGCTGGCCGCAGTTTCCACGTTGTGATGGAACCGGTCGAGTCCCGCCCCCTTCAGTTCTTTCAGGTGATCTGTGCTCATCAGCCCCAGGGAACAGCACACCTCGATTTTGGTTTCCGCCTTGATCAACTTGATGGCTTCGATCAGCGTGTCCAGTTCTTTGCGGTCTGTAATAGCGGTACCGGAGGTGACGATGGAAAATTCGTTGGAGCCGAACGCCTCGGCTTCCTTCGCGGCGGCAAGGATTTCCTGGGGATTCATCAATCCGTATTCCGGCGAGTCGGTTTCGAATTTCGACGACTGGGCGCAGAATCCGCAATCCTCCGGGCATTTGCCGGACTTGGCATTGACGATCGAGCAGATTTTGACTGCATTTCCCATAAACCGGTCACGCACCCGGTTGGTGCCCTCGAACAGGGCGTCCAATTCCTCATGGTTCAGGGTGCCGAGTTGCAACGCCTGCTCGCGTGAAATCCCCTGGCCGTCAAGACCAGCCTGTATCATTGATTCGATCAATTCTTTACGCATATTCAAAACTCATTAAGTGTGTGTTATATGGAATCATCCGTGGACACCGGGCTCCCCGGGCCGGAATGCAAAAGTCTAGCATACCCCTTGATTGAACGCCAAAACCAAATGCCTCCTGCCGGAGGAGGCGGCAAATCGCCGCTGATAATTTTAAAGCCGTGAATTGCGCTCCACAATCATCGCCTACCGTTGACCGTCAGCCAGCTCCCGCCCCCGGGTACGGGGCGTCCAGCAGGGCTTTTAATTCTGCGGCGGAAGTCACCGGGGCCCGGCAGGTGCCGTGTTCGCAGACATATGCCGTGGCTTTGCCGTCCACCGCCATTTTGTCGGCCAGCAGGGGAACCCGTTGTTTCTCAGGGGCGTCCTCCCAGGCGAAGGCAAACACAGCATTCGGGAAGAACCCGGTGCGGATGAGTTTCAGGATTTCGTCGGCGGAAGCGTGGCCGCGGGGTGCGACGATAGCCACTTCTTTCTTGCCTGACAGGTACAGATGCAGAGCCTGCATCATGAACGGCGAGTTGAGGCCGTATTCCATCATGTTGCTATGAAATGCCACAAAGATGTCCTCCGCCCTTTTCTCCAGGTCCATGTCCAGCCGGTATGCCGATAATTTTAAAAAGGCCAGGGCCGCGTTGCTGTTACCGGAGGGCTCCACCCCGTCGTAACCGGAAATTTGCCGTACGATCAAGTCTTCGCCGTCTACGGCGGTTTCGTAATAGGCATGCGGCGCTTTAAATTTTTCTTCAACCACCTGCATCAGTTCCGCCGCCTTGTCGATATAGTCTGGATTGTAGGTTGCCTCGTACAGTTCCAGGCAGGCCACAGCGATAGACGTGTAGTCGAACAGATAGCCATCGTACCGCGCCTGGCCTTCCCGCCACCGTCTCATCAGTTTGCCCTCTTCGGTTCGCAGGTGTTTCCAGATAAACGCCAGTGCCTTTTCCGCTTTAACGATGCGTTCATCGTCTCCCAACACGCGTCCGGTACGGGCCATGGCGGTGATCATCAGGCCGTTCCACGAGGTCAGAACCTTGTCGTCCAGCAGGGGCCGGATGCGTTTGCTCCGCGCCTCCAGCAGGATGCTTCTGCCTTTGGCGATTTCCTCTCTCACCACCGTGACATCCAGGCCCTGTTCTTTCGCCAGTTGATCAGGTGACCGCGTGACGTTCAGGATATTTTTATGCTCCCAGTTGCCGGATTCGGTGACATTGTAAAAGGGGATGACGATGCTCGCGGTCTGGCGGTCCAGCAGGTCTTCAATTTCGCTTTGTGACCAGACGTAAAACTTTCCCTCCACGCCTTCGCTGTCGGCGTCTTCGGCGCAGTAAAATGCGCCGTCGGGATGGGTCATGTCGCGGTCGATGTATTCCAGCACGTCGTTGGCGTAATCCGCATATTCTGAATTTCCGGTAACCTGGTACGTTTCGGCCAGGGCGGTGACAAATAGTGAATTGTCGTACAGCATTTTTTCGAAGTGTGGCACCAGCCAGCGGTAGTCGGTGCTGTAGCGGGAGAGACCGCCGCCGATCTGGTCGTAGATACCGCCGTGCTTCATGGCTCTCAATGTGTTTTCCGGTATTTCCAGGCTGAGGGTGTCGCCGGTACGATGATGGTGCCGCAACAGCTGGGAGAGCGCCATCGACGGCGGAAACTTGTTCTGCGGCTGAAATCGAAAACCATGATGCAGGGTATCGTACTGGTCGCCGTACAGTTTGCGGGCCTTGTCTTCGCCGTGAAAGCCCAGCGAATCCAATTCGCCGCCGGGTTCCTGGGTGGCTGAGTTTTTGAGGTAGTTGATCAGCGCGTCGGTTTGTTTGGTGATTTTTGCCTGATCGTTCTGCCAGATGTCATCGAGGAAACGCAGGACATCGGCGAAAGACGGCAGGTTGAACTTTTTCACAGGCGGAAAATAAGTGCCGCCGTAAAACGGTACGCCGTCGGGGGTGACGAACACGTTCAGCGGCCAGCCGCCCTGTTGTCCCAGCGCCTGAATGGCTTTCATGTAAATGCCGTCAACATCGGGCCGTTCTTCCCGATCAACCTTGATGGCGTAAAAACGTGCATTCAAGAATTCGGCCAGTTCCGGGTCTTCAAACGATTCACGTTCCATGACGTGGCACCAGTGGCAGGTGGCGTAGCCGATACTGACCAGCACCGGTTTGTTTTCTTTTTTGGCGAGGGCAAAGGCCTCATCGCCCCAGGGGAGCCAGTTGACGGGGTTGTGGGCGTGTTGCAGTAGATAGGGACTTTTTTCGTGAATCAGTTGATTGGTATATTTGGGGTCACCCATAGAGTTCCTGAAAGCGCTGAAAAAAATCGGGAAACGATTTGTCGACGCACCGGGGATTTTTGATCTTCACGCCCGGAATGCCGAGGCCGGCTACCGCGAAACTCATCGCCATGCGATGGTCGTCATAGGTTTCGATCTCGGCGGGCCGGTGCGTGCCCGGCTCGATGATTAAATAATCCTCTCCCGCTTCGACAGATGCACCCAGCCGGGTCAGTTCGTTCGCCAGCGCGGCGATCCGGTCTGTTTCCTTGATTCTCAGATTGCCGATCCCGGTCATTGTGGTTTTCCCTTCGGCAAACAGCGCCACCACCGCCAAAGTCTGTGCCACGTCCGGCATGTTGTTCATATTGATGGTTATGCCGCGCAAAGGATTTCCAAAAACGGTGATTTTTTCACCGGAGCGTTTCACTTCGCACCCCATTTGCTCCAGCGCGTCCGGGAAATGGATATCCCCCTGAACGCTGTCCGGGTTGAGATTGGTGACCGATACTTCGCCGCCGGTAACGGCCGCTGCCGCAAAGAAATAGGACGCGCTGGAGGCATCGCCCTCCACCTCGTAGGTTCGTGCCTGGTAGCGTTGTCCTGCGGGCACGGTAAACTTTTGGTAGAACTCATTTTTTACAGCCACGCCGAAGGTCTGCATGATGTCGAGGGTGATGTCGACATAGGACTTGGAGGTCAGGTCGCCTTCAATATTGATGACAGTGTCATTTTGAAAATAGGGAGCGGACAGGAGCAGGGAGGTGAGGTATTGACTGCTTTTATCCCCGGCCAGGCTGACCGGTCCGCCGGGAGGGTTGCCGCCGTGAATTTCAATGGGGGGGCATCCGTTTCCCTGGAGCGATTCAGCCTTGAGGCCCATCTGCCGCAGGCACATCAACAGGTCCTCGATCGGCCGTTCCTGCATGCGTTCGTCTCCCGTCAGGCGCGTTACGCCCGGCGCGAGGGTGGTGAAGGTGGTGAGAAACCGCATGGTGGTGCCGGCGTTGCCGATAAAGATTTCCCGGTCCGGAAGCTTCAGGTTTCCTCCCCGACCCCTTACCACCGCCGCTTTCTTTTCTTCCTCCACCGGTATCCCGAATTGGATCAGGGCTTCCCGCATATATCGGGTATCGTCGCTGAATAAAGGGTTTTCCAGGCGGACTTCACCGTCCGCCAGCGCCGCTACGATATAGGCGCGGTTGGTATAGCTTTTAGAGGGCGGCGCGGCTACCGTGGCGCGGAGGGCCGAAACCGGCTGAATTTCGATCAAGGGAAACCTCGTGCAATCGTTAAAAATTAGGGCTAAAGGGTAAACGGGCCAACTATAGCATAATCTTCCGGCCTTCGGGAGGCGTCAGCTTGTATCGCCATATGGGTTTTGCTATGATGGCCCCGATAAGCGGTAGAGGATGTAGATTTCTGTTAAATGACCGGAAATCCCGGTTGTCGGGGAATTGTCATGCGTAAACTGATATCCAAATGGCATGATTTGGTCGCCTGGTGGGAGGCCAAACCACTTCAGGAACAAAGGCGGCTCAAATCGTTTATACCGTGGGCCCTGTATGCTTTTGCCGTCCTGTACGGGGTGGTTTACTTGTCCATTCTCAATTCGGTCAACCGGTATAAGACCGGAACGACTGTTAAAAGCTGGTTCGGAGGGGACTTGCCGGAAATCGAACATATGAAAATGAAGCAAGCCAAAGAAATTGAGGAAAGCTTCAAGGAACTGCGCAAGCGGGTTTCCGGCAACCGGTGAGCGCCTGAGGGCGCCCAATATTATAGGTGGATTCGATTGGGGAGTATCCATAGCAAGATGAAGCGTCTCATTCATTTTACCAACTGGCTTTATCTGTTTTCCCTGTCCCTGTGGGTTGGCGGGATGTTCTTGCTGGGGATTTTGGTGGAAAGCGTTGTTCGCAGAATGGTGGAGCAACCTCTTAAAAGCCAGGTGATGAACCGTATCATGGACTTTTTTAATACCCAGATTATTTACTGGTGTCTGGGTTTTATGCTTTTTGCAGTGATAATCCAATTGTTGGCCGAGAAAAAGGGTTGGGCGGGTTACACAGACAATAGAGTTACGAAAAAAAGGTACACCAAGCAGATTCTGTTTGTCATTATGATGGTTGTGGCCTTGTATATCGGCAGTATTCTGAGTCCGCAAATGCATGCGGTGGATAAACTCAAGCAGGCCAATCCGGCTGATCAACGCCTGCAGGTTCAATTTGATCGTTACCATATGCGGGTGGAAATGCTATACACCGTTAATATGATACTTGGGTTAATCCTGTTCTATATACATGGCAAGGAGATGTCCCGATTTAAAGAAGGCCCCGGTGAAACCGGCGCTGAATAAAGTTCTTTCCTTAATTATTCAACTTACCTCTGGAAGATTTGATTGTTGTTGATGTTCAGCCGCGCCCAGTTCGTAGTTCTTTGTCTTCTCCTTGCTTCTTTCCTTGTTTCAGAAGCGCCGTCCGTTCTTTGGGCGGATACCGTGGATGCACCTGACGAATTTAAAGACGATTACTCAGATATGGTTTTGATTCCGGCGGGCCGTTTCCGGATGGGTTTGACCTTCAACCAGACTGATCAGATACTGGATATGTGTACCAACGTGGACAAGTCCTGTACCCGTTGGTGGTTTAAGGATGAATTGCCCGGCCGCCTGGTTGATTTAAACATGTTCTGGATAGATATTTACGAGGTCACCAACGAAAATTATCTTGAGTTTGTCAAGGCGACGGGGCATCGTCCGGCACTGGATGATACCTGTGAGACAAAGGCCTGCCGACAGGGGAATTTATGGACGGGAACCGGTTTTCCCGATAAAATCCGCAATCAGCCGGTGACTCAGGTGAACTGGCACGATGCGGTGGCTTATTGTCAATGGCGGGGAAAACGCTTGCCCACTGAGGCGGAATGGGAGAAAGCCGCCCGCGGCCCCTCAGGAAACCTGTATCCATGGGGGAACAGTTCTCCGCCCGGCAAGGCGACCTACCGCAGAAAGTGGCGGGGGTTAGAAACCATGACAAATGTCGGAAGCTATCCCACAGGTATTTCGGTTTACGGGGTGCACGATATGGCTGGTAACGTCTGGGAATGGGTATCAGACTGGTACGACCGGAATTATTACAAAAAGAAGGTTAACTATAACCCTAAGGGACCAAAGACCGGTAGATTCAAAGTAGTGCGTGGCGGATCGTGGGTAAATTTTGAAGATACCCTGCACAGCGCGTTCCGCCGATGGAGTCGTCCAGAAGTCCTTTTCAATGACACCGGTTTTCGGTGCGCCAAAGATCCCGTCGATGAAACCCAAACGAAGTGATGAGCTGACCGACCACGAGAAAGCCATCCTGGTACCCTATCTGACGGATGTGGAAGCCAAGGTGTTTTCCCTGAAAAACCTCAATCCGGAGGTGATTGGTGCGGCGCTTGCCAGATACAGCCGTGCTCCCACCGGATTCAAGGAAACCGTAGCGCGCGAGTTCCTCAATTCCGACGGTTCTCCCAACGACGTTAAGGGTAGTGAGATGATCGATCGCGTCGTTAACAAGTTCGGCGACGAATCGGTGGCAGAGCTGGCGGTCGCTCCGCTGTGCATCGAGGAAACCTCCAACCTCATGACCAAGATTATTGAGGATTGTCGCATCGGCGGTTCGCCCATCGAAGAATCCACACGTTACGTATTGTACGACCAGCAGAGGGAAGGGCGGTGGCGCTACGTGTGTCCCGCCAATATCATGGCCTCAGGTTTAAAGGATACATATGTGCGGACGATGGAATTCATTTTCGAGACCTACGCCGGCATGGTCGAACCGATGCAGGAATTATTCCGCAAGCGTCTTCCGGCGGAACAGTTTCAGATCGAAGTGGAACGCAACGGAGAAACCCGTAAAGCAGGTTCGAAGGACCTGGCGGATGATAACGAACAGCGTGCGCACCGCATTGCTTACAACTTCACCATCCGAAGCGCCGCTTGCGATGTGATCCGGTGCATCCTGCCCGCCGCAACACAGGCGAATCTGGGATTGGTCGGGAACGGACGATTTTTTTCCGGACTCATTTCCAAACTGCTCAGTCAGGACTTGAGCGAGGCGCAGGAACTGGCCGGGAGAATAAAGGAAGCGCTCGACTCGCAAATTCCGACATTCATTAAGCGTGCCGCAAAAAGAGAGTACCGAATAAGCATCGACCGCGCCATGCGTACGTTATGCGATGATTTATTCCAGGGGGTCGCCATTGAGTCTTCGCCCGAGGTGGTTCTGCTGGAAGACAAAAATGAGGATTATCCGGTCAATCTTCTGGCCTCGATGATCTTTCCATACGTTCAGCACCCCACCGAACAGATTCGCAGGATTGTCCGCACTTTGCCGGAAACAAAGCGTAATGAAATTTTTACGGTTTATATCGGAGAACGGCAATCGAAACGCGACCGCCCCGGTCGTGCGCTGGAATACGGCTATCCCATCAACTTCGATATCGTGGCCGGGTTTGCCGAATACCGCGATCTGCAGAGACACCGAATGCTGACCCAGCAAAGACAGGACATGGGGGTTTTGCTTGGCTACTCGATACCCGAAGAGATACAGGAAATCGGACAGGGAGAGATGGCGCAGGAATGTTTTGAGAGGGCAGAGAGTTTATATCATGATTTGATTCGAGCGGGTATGCGTGCCGAAGCGCAATATGCTTCCCTGTTCAATCATTTCATTCGGTGGAACATGGGAATGAACCTGAGGGAGCTGGGGCATTTTACGGAATTGCGTACGCAGAAGGCGGGACATCCCAAATACCGCAGGGTTTGCCAGACCATGACCAAACTGTACTTGAAGAAACATCCGGAAATGGAACCGGCATTGAAATTTGTCGATCACAACGATTACGATCAGGGAATCACCCGCGCTGAACAGGAAGCCCGCACCGCCCGCAAAAGCCTCGCCTCAGGTGTTTTTGACGACATGGACGAGTGATTTTTATCCCGAACAGAATGAAATGTCCGTGTAGAATTTTTCAAGTGTGCTTTTTATAGACCACTTGATTTCGGCCGCCATTCTTGGCTTCATAGAGGCATTGGTCGGCCTTTTTGACGACCTCGTCGATTTTCAGTCCTTTTTTGTTGTAGACGCTCAGGCCGAAGCTGATGGTGACAGGAATGGGTTTGCCGTCGTGGGTAAAGGATTCGTTTTCAATTTTGAGTCTTAATTTTTCGGCCAGAATCGCCCCGTTCTCCAGATCGGTTTCTGGGAGCAGGATGATAAATTCCTCGCCTCCCCAGCGCGATACCACATCCTGCTTTCGCGAGCTTTCTTTTAATATCCGGGCGATGCTGGTCAGAATATGATCGCCGGCATCGTGGCCGAAGGTATCGTTGATATTTTTAAAATGGTCGATGTCCCCAATGATCAGGGTAAAAGGTTTTTGATTCCGGTCGTACCGGATTTTCTCGTATTCCAGTTTTTCCGCCAGACCCCGGCGGTTGGGGAGATCGGTTAGGGGGTCGGTACGGACTGAAACTTCCAGTTTCTTTTTGAGGTCCAGCAATTCATGGATCAACAACTCCTGCTTTTCCTGGGCGACTTTTCGTTCGGTGATGTTTTCCAGAGTACCGAAAGTAATTTTCCCATTATCGTCAAATAGAAAGCGGGATCGCAATTGCACCCAGACCGACTTCTGGTCGGGCCGGATGATGCGGCATTCAATCGAAATTTCCCTTTCCTCACTGGCGGCCAGTTCCCAGGTACGGAACACCTCCTCTTTGTCGTCCGGGTGAATGGGTTGCCACCAGGGGTTCCCCAGAGTTTCGGCCATGGGGCGTCCGGTGATGATCTGCCAGGCCGGGTTGACATAGGTCATCAGGTCGTTGGGATCGGCGTGAAAGATTCCGATGGGCGAGGACTGACTGATTTCCCGGAACCGTTTTTCCCGCATGCGGAGTTGATTCTCCTGGGTTTTACGAGCGGTGTAATCGATCGCCAGTCCGTGATATCTCGTTACCTTCCCCGCCGCGTCCAGAACCGGGGTTTCGTGAACATCCAGCCATACCTTCTCGCCGCTTTTACTTTTGATTTCCACGCTGTAGGGTTTTATATGATTGCCACTGTACTGGGGGAACTCGGACCGTAATATCATTTCCTTGTTGGTCAAATGTTCCGTCAGGTATTTTTTCCAGTTTTTCTTGAACTCTGCCGGTTCGTAACCCAGAACCTGGATGATTTTCGGGCTGATGTAAGTCAGCGCGCCCTCCGCATTACGGGCAAAAAAATAGAATTTGAAGACTTTCTCAAAGATATTGAAAAATTGAGAAAAATCCTCGGCCAGGAGTTCTGTTTCCTGAATGTCAAAATTGAATTCTTCAGGCCGCATAATTGTTTAATCCTGGAGCGGAATTATTCAAAGCAAATATTTGCGCCATTTTAACAAATGTGGCGAAACAGGAGGCGGAAGGTTTTTCAGGTATTTTCATAGAATCATTCTAACCTCCAATATCCTTATTTTCAATGATTTTGGGGAGATTCGGGCTCCATGCAAGGTCAACTTCTGAGATATTTATTTTGTAAAACCAATAGGTTAAAGTTGTTTAACGATAGAGCGATGGGGGGGATGCAGTCGAACCCCTAGTCGCCAGTTATCATGGGTTCAGGTGGAGGAGGACGCCGGATGAACAGGAAAGAAACGTTTAGGGCGGGTAGCTTGGTTCATCGGAAGAGGGCAAACCTGGGCTGGCAGAAGAAAGACGGGGTTTGAAACTGTAAAATTTACAAAAAATCAAATTGAAAAATGGTCTTCAATCCGATTATATGCTAATCTTTGTGGCTTATTTGTCCAAGGTCAATTATTTTTGACTTGGTATTTGTCTTTATGATTCGTTTGCATTCCTGAGAATTTATTCCATGCAAGGGGTAATACAATGAAAATAGGAATTCCAAAAGAAGTTCATGCGGGTGAAAGACGGGTGGCCACCACTCCGGAAGTTGCCAGCCAGCTCATCAATAAACTGGGATTTGAAGTCGCCATCCAGGCTGGTGCTGGCGCGGAGGCTAATTTCTCCGACTCTGCGTATGCCGAGGTGGGAGTGACGGTGGTGCAGGACGTTAAATCCCTCTGGGACAGCAGTGACATTATTTTAAAGGTTCGTGCGCCGGAATATAATCCCGATTTGAAAAAAGAAGAAGTGGATTTGCTGCACAAGAATCAGATCCTGATTACCTTCCTGTGGCCCGCGCAAAATCCGGAATTACTGAAAAAACTGGCGGAAAAAGAAGTTACCGCGTTGGCGATGGACAGCGTCCCCCGTATTTCCCGGGCACAAAAGATGGACGCCCTCAGCTCCATGGCTAACATTGCCGGTTACCGCGCCATGGTCGAAGCCGCCCAGCATTTCGGACGCTTTTTTACCGGTCAGATTACCGCCGCAGGTAAAATCCCTCCGGCAAAAGTGATGGTGATCGGCGCAGGCGTTGCGGGGCTTTCGGCAATTGGCACTGCAGTCAGCATGGGTGCGATCGTCAGAGCGTTCGACACCCGGCCTGAAGTTAAAGAACAGGTCGAAAGTATGGACGCCGAATTTCTGGAGCTCGACTTTGAAGAAGAAGGCTCGGGTGCCGGCGGTTACGCCAAGGTAATGAGTAAAGAATTTATCGAAGCGGAAATGGCCCTGTTCGCGGAACAGGCGAAAGAAGTAGACATCATCATCACCACCGCACTGATTCCCGGCAAGCCGGCTCCGGAATTGATTACCGAAGATATGGTCAAGTCAATGAAAAACGGGAGCGTGATTGTCGACCTCGCCGCGGAGCAGGGTGGCAACTGCAAACTGACCCAGGCAGGAAAGGTGGTGCAGATTCACGGGGTTTCCCTGATCGGCTATACCGATCTGCCAAGCCGCCTGGCCACTCAATCCAGCCAGTTGTATGGCACCAACTTACGTCACCTGCTGACGGACATGTGTCCGGAGAAAGACGGCAAGGTGGTGGTGAATTTTGAGGATGAAGTGGTTCGCGGCGCTACCGTGGTCATGAGTGGCGAAATCACCTGGCCGCCGCCGGTACCCAAGTTGTCCGCCGCTCCGGCGCAAGCCAAGGAAGACGCCAAAGTCGCGCCCAAACCGCAAGAGGCAAAGCCGTCCTGGATGGGACCGGCGATGACATTCGGGATTGGCGGGTTGGCTTTGTTCGGGCTGGGTGCTGTGGCTCCGGCATCCTTCATGGCGCACTTCACCGTGTTTGTGCTGGCCTGCTTTGTGGGGTACATGGTGATCTGGAATGTTTCGCCGGCCTTGCATACACCGCTCATGAGTGTGACCAATGCGGTTAGTAGCATCATTGTCATCGGAGCAATACTTCAGATTGGTTCGGGAGAAAAATTGATCATGTTGTTGGCCGGGTTGGCCGTGCTGATCACCGCTATTAATATTGCAGGCGGATTCGCAGTGACGCGCCGCATGCTTGAAATGTTTCGCAAATAGGAGGCGAGGAGATGAATCCAGGAATCGTAACCGTCTCTTATATAGGGGCGACCATTCTTTTTATTCTGGCGCTGGGGGGACTCAGTAACCAGGAGACCGCACGGCGTGGAAATATTTACGGCATCATCGGTATGACCATCGCCCTGCTGGCGACCATATCGGGTGTCACCGGTAATTATGGAATTTTAATTGGCGGGTTGGCCATTGGCGGCGCCATTGGTTTTATTCTGGCGAAACGTGTCCAAATGACCGAAATGCCGGAACTGGTAGCCATCCTCCACAGTCTCGTGGGTCTGGCGGCGGTTCTGGTTGGTTTCGCCAACTTCTTGGGGCCTGCGCACCACACCGGTGTCGAGCTGACCATTCACGATATTGAAACCTACTTGGGAATCCTTATTGGTGCGGTCACTTTTTCGGGTTCCATCATTGCCTTCGGAAAGCTCAGCGGCAAGATTACCGGTAACCCGATGTTGATCCCGGGCCGGCACTGGTTTAATTTGGGCTTGCTCGCCGCTTCCGTTTATATCTGTAAAATGTTCGTCGACCAATCAGCAGCGGGTCATGGTGGCGGACTGGTTCCCTTGCTGATAATGACCGGTATCGCCTTGCTGTTCGGTATTCATATGGTCATGGCCATCGGCGGCGCGGATATGCCGGTGGTGGTATCCATGCTCAACAGTTATTCCGGTTGGGCGGCATCGGCGACCGGGTTCATGCTGAGCAACGATCTCCTGATCGTGACCGGCGCGCTGGTTGGAAGCAGCGGCGCCATCCTGAGTTACATCATGTGTCGAGCGATGAACCGCAAATTTTTGTCGGTAATCGCCGGTGGCTTCGGGACCACCTCGGGTGCTTCAGCGGCGGCAGAAGGCGAACAGGGCGAAGTGGTGGCGATGGAGCCTCATGAGGTGGCGCAATTGCTGAAAGATTCCAAGGAAGTCATGATTATCCCGGGTTACGGCATGGCCGTCGCCCAGGCCCAGCATATTGTTTATGAGATTACCAAAGCGCTCCGTGCCAAAAAAATAAACGTGCGCTTCGGGATTCATCCCGTGGCCGGTCGTATGCCGGGCCATATGAACGTTCTGCTGGCTGAGGCGCGGGTTCCCTACGACATCGTGTATGAAATGGATGAGATCAATGACGACTTTCCTAATATAGACGTGTCCATCGTCATCGGCGCTAACGATATCGTCAACCCTTCGGCGCAGACGGATCCCAACAGCCCGATCGCAGGCATGCCGGTGATGGAGTGCTGGAAGGGCCAGACCACTATCGTTCTGAAGCGCGGCATGGCCACCGGTTACGCCGGGGTGCAAAATCCGCTGTTCTTTAAAGAGAACACACGCATGCTGTTCGGCGACGCAGGCAAGAGCCTCGATGAGGTGTTCAAAGCCCTGTAAGTCTCCAAAGCATCTATAAAGGTAAATAATAAAAGCCACCCTGAGTTACGTCAGGGTGGCTTTTTGCGTTATGCATCTATATCCTCGCTTAGCCTAATTCCTGAAATGTGTAGTATCATGCCCAGAGAATGAAAAACAAAAATAACATTTATCTGGGGATGTTCCTGTTGGGGGTGACCGGTGTCCTGATCGGTGTCGTCCTGGAAAGCCTCGCGGCTTCGCTGGTAGCGGGAGCGCTGGGGACGATCATCGGCGGGTTCGTCGGATGGCTTGGCGGACGGCGCTATCTGGTCATCATCTGCCTGGGCGCGGTGATTGGCGGGGCCCTGGGATATCAGGCGGGAGATAAGGATATCCTGATCATGGCCGCCGGGTCCGGTGCCGCCATATCCGGATTCCTCGCCAACTTCGCAGAGTTGTTTCGGAGAAAAAAATGAGTGGCATGCGATGGATCCCCAGCCTTTTTTCTCCTCCCCTTACCAAGGGGAGGACTGAGGAGGGGTTATGAATAACCTCCCCTGTATCCCCTCCTTGGTAAGGAGGGGAATGATTTGGGCTGTCATTCCCTTATTTATTTTTATGATGGTTTCACAAGCCTCCTCCAAGAATGAATCTATGGTTCTCATTCCCGCAGGGGAATTTGAGATGGGATCGAAAGCGGCGGAAGACGAAACGCCTCATATAGCTCACCTCTCTGCTTTCTTCATCGACAAACACGAAGTCACCCAAGAACAGTTTGAGAAAGTGATGGGAAACAATCCGTCCGACTTCCACGGCAACAACCTGCCGGTCGAACAGGTCACCTGGTACGAGGCGCGGGACTATTGCCATAAAATCGGCAAGCGTCTGCCCACCGAAGCGGAATGGGAAAAAGCCGCGCGTGCCGGATCCGACACCGTTTATTACTGGGGAGATGAGATTGACGGCGATTACGCCTGGTACTGGGACAACTCGCAACGCACAACCCATCCCGTCGGTGGAACAAAGCCCAACGCCTTGGGCGTGCGCGATATGTCCGGCAACGTCTGGGAATGGGTGGCGGATTATTATGATGATGGTTACTACCCCGCAAGCCCGAAGGAGAATCCCCAGGGTCCCTTCACCAGCAAGTACCGCGTCATTCGCGGCGGGTCATGGCGCGACCTGCCGGATTTCCTCCGCACCACAAGGCGCAACTACGACCTCCCCGCCGGCCGTTTCAACCACATCGGCTTCCGTTGCGCTCAATCGGTTGAGAAACAATAAAGTAAAAGGAGAATTTTTAGAAGAATAATACCGGTTGACGTTATTAATGTCGCGCGTTATCATTTATTCAATTCAACGACACCGATTTTTGGTGCGCCAAAGACACCGTGCATGATTAAGTCGTTTAAATGTAAGGAAACCGAAAAGTTATTTAACCTGATAGGATCCAGGAAGTTTCCCTCTGAAATAATCCGATCAGCCCGTCGAAAATTGGAAATATTGGAAGCGGCATCGGCCTTGATCGATTTAAGGATTCCTCAATCCAATCATTTGGAAAAACTGAAGGGCGACCGAGAGGGTCAGTACAGCATACGTATAAATTTGCAGTGGCGCATCTGTTTTATCTGGAACAATGGAGATGCGTTTGATGTGGAGATTGTGGATTATCATTAGGATAAATCATGAGTAAAACAAAGAAACTGTTAAGTCCAATTCATCCAGGGGAAATTCTGCTGGAAGAGTTTTTGAAGCCGATGGAAATCAGCCAGTACCGTTTGGCGAAGGATATCAGTGTTCCTCCACGCCGGATTAACGAGATTATTCATGAAAAGCGGGGGGTCAGTCCCGACACGGCTCTGAGGTTATCGCGATACTTCGGGACCTCGGAAAGCTTTTGGGCTAATCTTCAATCGCGCTATGATCTTCAATGTGAAAAACAAAAATTGAAAACTAGGCTCTTGCGGGAAGTTAAGGTGCTTTCTGCGTAATTGGTTGGATTAACTATACATATCCGCGACGAAATCGCCATAGCCGTTATAGAGCTGGGTGAGGCGGATTTCTTTGGTGCCGATCATTTCCTCTTTGGTTTGTGGCCAGCGGGGATGCGGCACGCCAGGGTCGACATTGGCGGTGAATCCGTATTCCTGCGGTTGCACGGTGTTCCAGAATGTTTTGGGTTTATAATCGACCAACTCGATGCGCTGGATCGCCTTGATGCTTTTGAACCCGTATTTCCAAGGCACCACCAGCCGCACCGGCGCGCCGTGTTGTTTCGGAAGGGGGTGGCCGTAAACCCCCGTTGCAAGAATCGTCAATTCATTCATGGCTTCCTTCACCGTAAGCGCTTCGGAGTAGGGCCAGGGCTGCCAGAACGCGATCTGCCCCTGCGCGGTGAACGGTTCATGAAACGAAACCAGGCGGACGTATTTTGCCTGCGATTTGGGTCGTACGTCATCGAGAAGCGCCTTCAACGGAAATCCCGTCCAAGGCACCGCCATCGCCCACGCCTCCACGCACCGGTGGCGGTAAAACCGTTCTTCCAGTGAAAACTGTTTAAGTAAATCATCCAGATCGTAGGTTTTCGGATTTTCAACCAGTCCCGTTACCTCTACCTGCCACGGCCTCGTTTTCAGTTTCTGGGCGTGATGGTCCACATCTTCCTTGACCTCGCTGAACTCGTAGTAATTGTTGTAACTGGCGGCCACCGCTTCTTCGGTAATCCGCCGATCCAGCTTGAAGCGAGTCACGCGCGTGGCGGGGTACAGTTTCTTTTCGAGCGGGGTGAGGTTCGTTTCCGGATGGGCATTGGTGACTTCCGCCGAACCTGGAGCGCATCCGAACAGCATACTGGCCGAAAACGCGCCGACCCAGCCCATCGCCTGCAGAACCTCGCGCCGGTTCATGAAAATGGATTCCGGGGTAAGCTCATGCTCCGGCAGTTCCCAGCCTTTTGGAATTTTAATGTGATGAGTCATAGTATTAAAAAAATTTAAACATAGATTCTTCGCTAACGCTCAGAATGACAGAGAAATATGTACTGTCATCCTGAGGAGCCAACGGCGACGAAGGATCTATGTTTTATTTTTCCCCATAAAAGGAAAACTACTTTTTTATTCGTGTTTATCGGTGTTCATCTGTGATTAATTAAATTATTTCTCGCCCACCCAGTCGTCGATGCCTTTCAGGTACGGTTTGGAACCTTTCACCACGGGCAGGGCGATCACCTCCGGCACGTCGTAACTGTGGTGCTCCACCACCCACTCCTCCAGTTCGTCGAACCGGTCACCGCGGGTTTTGGCGATCAACAGAAACTCGGTATCGACGCACAACTGGTTTTCCCAATAGTAGGTCGACTTTACCCCCGGCACGCTGTTGACGCAGAATGCGAGTTTGGCTTCCACCAGTCCGCGGCTCAATGTGTCGGCTTCTTCCTGTGAAGAGGCAGTGATGAGAACGACGATGTGCGAATCCATAGAATACCAAAATCAAAAAATGTATTTGATCAGCATGAATCCCGCGAACAAGAGGACGAGAAAAACAATACTGAGGATGTTGAAATATTTTTCAATGAATACTTTGATCGGGGCGCCGAATTTGTAAATCAGTCCGGCGACAATGAAAAACCGCGCCGACCGGCTGATCAGCGAAGCCAGCACGAACACCGGGAAA